>Ga0233425_10000120_pt1 | contig 193636 bp, 194 predicted proteins | sample Watercolumn_Towu_2_FD_181712 | JGI IMG/M metagenome (GOLD analysis project Ga0233425, IMG submission 181712) | Freshwater microbial communities from Lake Towuti, South Sulawesi, Indonesia - Watercolumn_Towuti2014_140_MG | ecosystem: Environmental > Aquatic > Freshwater > Lake | place... | reverse complement strand
ACGGACGATGTCTTCATCCAGGCCCTTCGGGGCCTTTTCCGATTCGATATCAGTCGAGAACCCGTATTTATAGGCGTCAACATCAATCGACTCGACAGCCGCAACGGTCTCCTTAAGAGCCGCCATTTTTCTCTCCTCGTCACGACGGGTTCAAGGCCCGCCGGCCGATCGTTCCGCCTCCGCCTAGCCTCGATGGGCGTCGACTAGGCGGCGGAATGCCGGGACCTCATGCGATCCACGACATGTGCAAGAACCTTTCCAAACTCTTCTACATCCTCTTGCATCGAAGACCAACCCAAACTGGCCCTCAGCGCTTCCCTTTCCGGCGCGCCCATCGCAGCAAGCACATGCGATTCCGCCATCTTGCCTGAAGAACAGGCCGAGCCGGCTGATAGCGCGACATTCTCGAGGTCGAGCGCCATCAGCATGGTGCGCGGGGCGAGGCCGGGGATCGCGAAAGCGCTGGCGTTTGGCGCGCGCGGCGCCCTTGAACCGTAGAATCGGGCGTCCGGCGCGACTTTCAAGACTTCCCGCTCAAGAGCGTCGCGTAAATCTGCGAGCCGCGCCGCTTCTTTGGCCAAATCTGCGGTCGCGGCCATCAGCGCCGCTGCAAAGCCGGCGATTCCGGCCACATTCTCTGTTCCCGCTCGACGTCCAAACTCCTGGCCGCCGCCGCGCAGCATCGGGGCCTCCAAATGAAGGCCCTCGTCGCGGAAGGCGAGCGCACCGACGCCCATGGGCCCGCCGAGCTTATGTGAGGAAAAGAACAATATGTCCGCATCGGTCGTCGCGAATGTCGTTTCGAGCCGGCCGACCGATTGCACGGCGTCGCAGACGACGAAGCCATTCGCTCCGTGAATCAGCGCAGCGGCTTCCGCGACCGGCTGAATGACGCCGGTCTCATTATTGACGGCCTGCAGCGCCAGCATCACGCGCTCGCCGGAATGCCGCGCGAGCGCCGCCTCCAGCGCTTCGAGCGAGATTACGCCCTCGCGGCTGAGCGGAATGGTTTCCACGGCGGCCAGCGGGAAGCGGTGGCCCTGCAAGACGCAGAGATGTTCGCCGGCGCCGATGAGCAATGCCTCGATCGGCGCGTCGTCTCCCTCTCGGCGAAGCGTCGGCGAAAGCGCTAGGCTCGCCGCCTCGGTCGCGCCGCTCGTAAAGACGACGCTCCGGCGAGGCGCGCCGAGCGCCCGGGCGACCACAGATCGCGCGTCTTCGAGCAAGGCCTTGGTTGCCCTGCCCTCGGCATGAACGGAGGAGGGATTGCCGAGCGTCTCCAGCGCGTTGAGCATCGCCGCCCGCGCCTCGGGGCGCAGCGGCGACGTAGCGTTGTGATCGAGATAGACGCGCGCGGACATGTTAGGCCCATTTTAGCAGAGCGCGGCGGCTCCGGCGCATTTCTTGTATCCGCGCCTAAGCGTTCCGCTCCCCTGCGAAAGGCGATTCATGCAGATCGAGATCGACAAGCCCCATGTGGAGGCGCTCGTCGCGCGCTTTCCGGCTCACGCTGGCCTCTCTGCGCAGTTGCGCTTTTCAGACCGCGTCGAGGCGGACATCTCACATTTTTGTCCCGAGGAGCTCGATTTTCTCGGCGCGCTCTACCACGACGCTGGCCCGCAGCTCCGCGCCCGCGCCGCCCAGCTCGCGACCCTGCGCGCCGCGATGGAAGCCAAGAGCGCGCGCTTTGCGGCTGAGGATCTTGAAGACGTATTGCCGGCGCTAGTGCGTTATCTGACGACCGAAGCGATCCGCGGCTGGCTTTTCACCGCCAATGTCACCGCGAAACCCCTGCCTTACGTCATCACACGTTTCGACTATGTTCCGGCCTCCAACGACGAAGCTGGAAAAATCCTGATCGAACTGAAGGCCAACGCCAAGGGGACGCTGCAATCAAACCTCATCCGCATCATGAGTTCGGACATCGCCGGCCGGACCATTGGCGAAATACTTGCGGCGCGCGGTTTCGTGCGGGAAACGCCGGCGTTGATCGAAGCTTTCGACGCCGCGAGCGAGACCTATTACGACTGGCGCGGTCGATACGGCGCGCAATTTTCGGCGAAAGGCATCGGCTTTCATGCCGAAGATCCGACATCGACGCATCGTGACACAGATTGGTCGCGCAAGGACATCATCGTGCTGTCGAGCAACGGTTCGGAGGCGCGTCTCGTCAATGACGAAAGCATTCTCACTGGCCGCAGTCTGACGCTGGAGGCGCCCGGCGACGTTCTCGGTCACTTCTTGCGCAAGGCCGGCAAGAGCAATCGTTTCGCCGCCGAAGACGAAATTGCGGAACTCAAGGAGCTGATCCCGGAAGGGCTCTTCACGCAGATTCCCGTGCATCCTTACATATTCATGTTCCATCTCGATCTGCATCATTACGTTTGGGTGCATGTCGACGAGATGCAGCCCTATTCCTATCAGCCGGAGTTGCGGGATAAGCTCATTCTTCCTGAGGAGCAGACCGATCTGATCGACATTCTCACCGCCGAGATGGATGTGCTGATGGACGACATCGTCCAGGGCAAATCCGGCGGCACGACGGTGCTTTGCGCAGGACCGCCCGGCGTCGGCAAGACGCTGACGGCGGAGGTCTATTCCGAGATCATCCAGCGCCCGCTCTATCGCGTCCATTCAGGCCAGCTCGGCCTCAATGTCTCGACGATGGAGACGGCGCTGAAAGATATTCTGACGCGCGCGCAGCGCTGGGGCGCCGTGATGCTCATTGACGAGGCGGATGTTTATATCAAGCGGCGCGACGACAATATCGCCATGAACGCCGTCGTCGGCGTCTTCCTTCGCGTGCTCGAATATTTCAACGGTCTGCTGTTTCTCACGACGAACCGCGTCGACGACATTGACGAGGCGATCGTCTCGCGCTGTATCGCGCTGATCCGCTACGCGCCGCCGGACGACGAGGCGCGACGTCGCATCTGGCGCGTCATGGCCGGACAATTCGAGCTCGCTTTGGACGATGCGCTCATCGATCGCCTGGTGGCGACCTTTCCCGAGGCGACTGGCCGCGACATCAAGGGGCTCGCGAAACTCACCGCCAAGTTCTGCCACCAGAAAAACGTTGCGCCGAGCCTGCCGGTTTTCCAGCGCTGCGCCATTTTCCGTGGGCTGGAGATCGCGCGCGCCGCCTAAGTCGCCGGTCGAGCGCCGAATTTCCTTGCAATTCACTGTGGCTCGCGTGGTAGAAGGCGCGCCTGCCAGTTTCGCAAGGGATCCCGAATGCCCGAGGTTATCTTCACCGGTCCGGCCGGCAGGCTCGAGGGCCGCTTTCATCAGTCCGCCACGCGCGGCGCGCCGATCGCGATCGTGCTGCACCCGCATCCCCAGTTCGGCGGCACGATGAACAATCAGATTGTCTACCACTTGTACTACTCCTTCGCTGAGCGCGGCTTTTCAGTGCTGCGCTTCAATTTCCGCGGCGTCGGCCGTTCGCAGGGCTCCTTCGACCACGGCTCGGGCGAGCTTTCCGACGCGGCGGCCGCGCTCGACTGGGCGCAGGCGGTTAACCCGGAAGCGCGCGCCTGCTGGATCGCCGGCGTCTCTTTCGGCTCCTGGATCGGCATGCAGCTTCTCATGCGCAGGCCGGAGATCGAGGGCTTCATCTCGGTTGCGCCGCCAGCGAACCGTTTCGACTTCTCGTTTCTCGCGCCCTGCCCTTCTTCGGGACTCTTCATTCACGGCGACCAGGACCGTGTCGCGCCGCTTAAGGAAGTGACGGGGCTGATCGAGAAGCTCAAGACGCAAAAGGGCATTCTCATTGAACATGCGGTGGTCGAGGGCGCGAACCACTTTTTCGAGAACAGGGTCGAGCCGCTGATCGCTCATGTCGACGCCTATCTCGACAAGCGTCTCGGCAATCCGCCGAGGATCGCTATCCCCGCGCGCGGGGACTGAAGCCGTCATTGCGAGGGGCGCAAGCGACGAAGCAATCCAGGGGATGGTTGCAGGATTGCTTCGCTTCGCTCGCAATGACAACAGCGGCTTGCCATCGCGGTCTCCGGCCTGCCGGGAATGACACGCGGCCTATGACCTTTAGGCGGCCGCGCGCGCCAGCACGCCGCCGCGCATGGCTTGTGGCGCGCCGGTGGTCGTCGGGAAGGTGATGGGCAGCCCTTCAAGCATGCGCACTGCGAGATAGGCGAAGGCCTGCGCCTCCATCGAATCCGCCGACCAGCCGACAGCGTCCGCCGTCGTCACCTTGCATGGCAGGCGCATGACGAGCTCGCGCACGAGGATCGGATTGCGCGCGCCGCCGCCGCAAACGATGAGCAATTGCGGTTGCGTCGGCAGATGCGGAAAAAGCCGCAGCACCGAAGCCGCGGTAAAGGCGGTGAGCGTCGCGGCGGCGTCCTCGGTCGAAAGCTTGGCGACAGCGTCGAGCGCGAAGGCATTGCGGTCGAGCGATTTCGGCGGCGGCTGATCAAAGAACGGATGCGCCAGCATCTTGAGCAGCGCCGCTTCGTTGACGCGTCCGCGCGCCGCCATATGGCCATGCCGGTCGATCGGCGCGCCCGTGCGCTGTAGCATCAGATCATCGATGAGCGCATTGCCGGGCCCCGTATCGCAGGCGATCGGCTGCTCGTTTTCCGCGACGTAGGTGACGTTTGCGACGCCGCCGATGTTGAGCAACGCCACTTCGCCCTTCATGCCTCCGGCGATGACGAGCGCGCGGTGGAAGACAGGAACGATCGGCGCCCCCTCGCCGCCGGCGGCGATGTCGGCGGCGCGAAAATCATAGGCGACATCGATGCCGAGCCGCGCCGCGAGCGCCGGCCCGTCGCCGATCTGAATAGTGAGTCCTTGCTTGGGACGGTGCAGCACCGTCTGGCCATGAAAGCCGACGATATCGACGCTCGTCGGATCGATTTCATTCTCGCGCAATAGCGTCTCGACCGCCTCGGCGTGGCGGTCGGTCACCATGCGCTCGGCGAAGGCGAGAACGCCCGGCCGCGCGTCCCGGTCTTCGAGAGTTGCGGCTTCGGCGAGCGCAGTGCGCAGCAATGCGCGATCGGCGTCGTTATAGGGGTAGTGGCCCGTCGGCCCGAATGCGACGGCGGCGTCGCCGTCCGTTTCGATGAGCGCGACGTCGACGCCATCCATTGACGTGCCGGACATGAGGCCGATTGAGCGGTAGGTGGGCAAGGCGAATCTCTCCAAGCATCAAAAGAGTAGCAAGGTTCAGGTCAGCACGCGCGCGTGCTCGGTGCTCCACAAAATTATTGTATTAATTAAATTATTTTATATATTACGATAATTTTTTGAGGCAGCCATGACAAATGTCGTTCAAATACCGCAACCCGCGGCGCCCATCGAGCCTGCCCGCCGACAAGCGATCAGGCGCAGAAGCGCGCGATTGGCCGCCGCGCTGACCTGGACGTTTTTCATAGCGCTTTGCGCGACCGCGCTGCTGACGACCGCCGTGCTTCTCTACGACGGCCCGATGCTCTCTTTCGGGCCTGGCGGGTTATGGATCGGCCACGGCTCCGACCCAGCGCTCGGGCGCGTTTCGCTTTCGACATTCACCTTCGCGCAAAGGCTCGCCGGCGCGCTCGCCATCGCATTTCTTACCGCCCCGGTGCTAGCGGTTATTCATTTCGCACGGAAGCTTTTCCAACTCTATGCAAAAGGCGTCGTGTTCATGCCGGCGAATGCGCGGCTCATCAAATCCATGGCCGTAGGCTTGGCCGCATACGCTTTCGCGCCCTTCGCCGCCAACCGAACAATACTTCTTGCGGGACTGACGAACGATCCCGTGTGGTTTCATGCAGACGAGGTTCTCGCGCTCATCTTCGGCGCACTCGCTTATGTCGTCGCCGACGTCATGGAGTTCGGCCACGAAATCGAAAGCGACAGAGACGGATTCATCTGATGCCGATCGTTATGCGCCTTGATGTCATGCTCGCCAAGCGCCGCATGCGCTCGAAAACCCTCGCGCAGATCGTTGGCGTGACGGAGGCCAATCTGTCGCTGCTGAAATCCGGCAAGGTCAATGGCGTTCGCTTCTCGACGCTCGCCTCCATCTGCCGGGCCCTCGATTGCCAGCCCGGCGATCTCCTCGAATATGTGCCGGACGAACAGGTCAAGGCGCAACAGAAGGCCGGATAGTTTTCTTATTTCAGAAAGGACATTGTCATGCGTCGAGCGATTGCCTCGCTATTCGCGGCGTTCCTCTTCATTCCCGTGTTAGCCGCTGCGCGCAAGCTGCCGCCGCCGCCGAAAAGCGTTCCGTTTATTCTCGACTCGAACCGCATCCTTCTCGACGTCGTCTTTACGACTCCGGACGGGCGCGAGCGAAAAGCTTTCGCCTGGTTCAACATGGGCATGGCCTCGCCTATTCTCACGCATGATCTGTATCGAGAGCTCGGCATCGATCGCGGCGGGATCTTACAGGTGCGCATTGGCGAGCGCCAGTTAGAGGCGCGTGCGGATCAAGTCGTCGACGGCGACGGCGGCGTCGGGGTTCCGACCTTCGCGCACCTGTTCGCGCCGCGCCGTGTCGAAGCGATGCTGCCCGCGCAGATGATTAAAGATTACGTCCTGCGCATCGATTATGGCCGGCGTCTCTTTTCGCTGGATACGCCCGGCGCGAAGCGTCCGGCTGGCATTGCCGTTCCGATACTCATCAACGCGCAGAGCGGAGTCGCCGCTGTCGAAGCGCAAATCGATGACGAAACGCGAGCGCTCGCGATTGATGCCGGCAGCGGCTACAGCTGGATGCGCGGCGACGTCACGCGCGACCTTCTGACTCGACATCCGGATTGGCGCCGCGCCCACGGCGCAGTCGGCGCCGCCAACGCCAATATGGTGGATTTCGCTTTCGAGAAGGAAGGCGATGTGATGCGCATTCCGAACGTGCGCATCGGCGACTTAAAATTTGATCAGCTCGGCTTTCTCGGCACGGCGCCCGTACTCGGCTCGCTAGCGGAAGGTATTTTCGGCGATCTCTTCTGGGACAATTGGCGCAAGGCGGCGCCGGCGCCGGTAATCGGCTGGCTCGGCGGAAATGCGCTGCGCGACTACGAACTGACGATCGACTATCCCAATCGCATGAGCTACTGGCGTCGGCAGCGGGCGCCAGACCCAAGAGAGCTGAATCAGCCGCCGATTACGCTGGTGCGTGAGGGAGAGCGCTACATGATTGGAGGGATCGCGAGACCACGAACGCAGTTGCAACCGCTGTTGGACATCGATGTCGGCGACGAGCTGCTCGCGATCGACGGCCGAGCGGCGCGTGGCGCGAGTAAAGACGAGGTCCTTGCAGCGCTGCACGGCGCGCCAGGAGAACGGAAGCGGCTCATCTTGGATCGTCGCGGCGCGCGAGTAGAAACGGATGTGGCCGTGGAAGGCTTCGAATAGCGCTCGCTGAAGCGAGAACGCCGGGCCGCGCGTTTCCCTCTCCCGCTTGCGGGAGAGGGTGGCCCGGCGCAGCCGAGTCGGGTGAGGGCCCTCATCCGTCACGACGCCTTTGGCGCGCTGCCTTCTCCCGCAAGCGGGAGAAGGAAATTCCGCGCGCTACCTTCGCCCCTCCCAACTCCACACCGCCACCACGGCACCGACCAGCGCCAACATCGCCCACAATCCCAATCCAAGCGGCGCGATTTCGACGCCGACAAGCGTCGAGGCGCCGGTCTGCCTGATCCCAATCCAGTCCGAACCGCCATAGCGGTTCGCGTCGCGCAATTCGACGACACGCGGCATCACGACGGTATCCGCGCCGCCGTTTGAGAGTCGCCGCGCCGTTCCCCCGGTCGCTTCCATAAGCGGCTGCAGTTTCTCCGTCGTCGACGCCACTTCGCGAAATTCGCGCGGATTGGGCGGTCCGACATTGACGAGCGCCGTCAGACCTTCGCTTTCGAAACGCCACAGGCCCATCTCCTTGGCGTCGAAAAGCGCGCGCCACAGTCCCGGCTCGCTTTGCGCCACCGCAATCTCGTCGCGCGCGCCGGACGGCGCCGTCGCCATCACGGGCGCGGACCGATCCTTCATCGTCTGGCGCTCGACGCTCACCTCGCGGCCATGCGCTGAAGCGCGCAACGCCTCCTCTTCGAGATCGGGCTCCTTCATCAGCCAATGCGCAAGACGGCGCATCAGATCGACGTGCGGGCCGCCGCCCTCGAAGCCCCGCGCCCAAAGCCAGATCTGATCCGAGAGCAGCAGCGCCACGCGGCCTTTGCCCTCATGAGAAAGCACGAGCAGCGGCTTGTCGCGCACGCCCGACATGATCGAGTCGCCCTTCAATACATTGACGTCGACCTGCCGAAACCATTCGCCCCAATTCGGCGGCTCGGCATTGGCGCCCGCCAGTCCCCGTGTCACGGGATGCTTTTCGCCATCCTTGCTGACGTGGGCGCGAAACGCCTGTTCGATCAGCGCGCCGGCGGGCCGGGCCGGCAGGATATTTTCGAGCGGCGAGTAATAGAGCCCGCGCAGCGTCGCGTAATCGGGGCCGACAGCCGCGAGAAAAGCGCCGCCATTCTCGACGTAATTCGCGATATTCTCGAAATAGATCGAGGGAAGAGTCGTCTGGCTCGAATAGCGATCGAAGATGATGAGATCGAATTCGTTGATCTTGCGGCCAAAGAGGTCGGCGGTCGGGAAAGCGATCAGCGACAATTCATTCGCCGGCGTGATGTCGAGCTTCTCCGGCGGCCGCAGAATGGTGAAATGCACCAGCTCGACATTGGCGTCGGCGCGCAGAAGATTGCGCCAGCTTCGCTCGCCTGGATGCGGCTCGCCCGACACGAGCAGCACTTTGAGCCGATCGCGCACGCCTTCGATCGACAGCACGGCCTTATTGTCGAGCGGCGTCAGTTCGCCAGGAGCTGAGGGGATTTCAAGCTCGACGACATTCTGTCCGCCATGTTCGATCCGCACCGGAATGCTGACGATGTCGCCCGGCACGGGGCTGAAAGTCGGCAGCGCCTCGCCGTCGCGGCGCACCGAGATTGGGATGCGCGCGCCGTCGCCGCCAAGATCGACGACGCGGGCGCGGATGATCTGATCCTTGCCGACGATGCCGAAACGCGGCGCCTCGACAAGCTCGATACGGCGGTCACGCTCGCCTTGATGCCCGGTCACGAGCGCGTGAACGGGCGCCTTAAAGCCGAGCGCCTCGGCTTTGGCGGGAATATCGTGAACGACGCCGTCGGTGAGAAGAATGGCGCCGCCGACGCGCTCCGGCGGAACGTCTTTCAAGGCCTCCGCCAACGCGCCGAAGAGCTTGGTGCCGTCATTGCCGGAAGCGTCGTTGGTGACCGTGATGGTGCGCGTTTCGACGTCGCCGAATTTAGCGAGCGCAGAGTCGAGCGCCTTGCGCGCCTCTTCCGTTTGCGCGTTTCTCGCGCCGAAGTTCTGACTGTCGCTCTTGTCGATGACCACAGCGACGACGCTTTTTTGCGGATCGCGCTTCTCGCGCACGAGCGACGGGTCAGCGAGCGCCGCAATCAGCAAAGTGAATGCGAAAGCGCGCACCGCCGCTCCGCGCTGGCGTTTCGCCGCCATCAGCGCCAGCGCGCCGGCGCCAAGAACGGCGAGGACAATCAGCGCCGACCACGGAATGAGCGGCGAAAAGGCGAGCGTGAGGTCGCTCATGTCGCCGTGCTCCATTCAACGCCGTCATGCCCGCGCTTGTCGCGGGCATGCACGTCGCGCCGCTGCGCAAGTCTCGTCGCATTCGCGAATCGTCCCGACGTGGACGGCCGGGTCGAGCCCGGCCATGACGCGGCTGAATGCGGTCGCGAAGTCTTGCAGACCCTCACTGGCCCAGCCTTTCCAGCAAGTCGCGCACATGCACCTGATCGGATTTATAATTCCCGGTCAGCGTATACATCACGAGATTGATGCCGCCGCGCAGCGCCAGTTCCCGCTGACGCGCGCCGCCAGGCGTCAAGGGAAACAGCGGCTGGCCACGCTTATCCTGCGCCCAGGCGGCGGCAAGGTCGTTCGAGGTGATGACGATCGCTGAAACGCTGTCCGTCGCGCGCACCGGACGCGCCGCTTGATCTTTGGGCTCCGGCGGCAGCGCCTCGACCCAGGTCTCGCCATTGGCGTAGCGGCCGACGAATCCGTCGAGCAGATAGAAAGTCTTGGTGATGACGTGGTCGCGTGGCGTCACTTCGAGCGGCGGAATGTCGAGGCCTTTGGTGAGATCGCGCAGCCATTGGGTCTCCGGCGTCGGCGCGCCGCCGATGCGCTGCGAGAGCGCGTCGCGCGTATCAAACACGACCGTGCCGCCCTGCTTCATATAGGCGGCGACTTTGGCCACCGTCTTGGTCGACGGCTGCGGCGCGCTCGCGACAATCGGCCAATAGAGCATGGGATAGAAGGCGAGCTCGTCCTTGGCCGGATCCACGCCCACCGGATCGCCAGGCGAGAAGGACGTGCGCATGTTCAGCGCCTGAGTGAGCGCCTCAAGACCCAGTCGCGATGTTTCATCGATATGGGCGTCGCCCGAGACGACATAGGCGAGCCGAGTCGTCAGCGCGACGTCCTTGTCGCGCTGAGTGGCTGCGGATTTCGGCGCGGACTCGGCGCGCGTTTCATCGGTCGCCGCTGACATGCACAGCAGCGCCAGCAGCGCGGCGGTCGCGGCGCCGAAAGGCCTCAGACGCAACTTACCGGCAAGCGCCATAGCGATCAGCGCGTCCGCGATAAAAGCGATGAGAGCAAACGCCAGCAGCGGCCCGCGCAAATCGAGTTGGCTGCCCGATCGTAACGCGGTCGCGCTCAGCCCGGCGCCTGCGAAATTGAAAGCGCTGATTTCATCGGTGGGACGCAAGGTCTGCACGGAGACGAACGCCTCTCCCGCGCCGTAAAGTCCGGGCGGATGTTCGGCGCTCGCCGGACCCTCAAAGCCGGGCGGAATGCTCTGCGCCGTCGGACCGGGCGCGCCGAGCCCGCCAAATCCGTCGAGAATACGCATCGGCGCCAAAGCCGACTGCTCGGCCACCATGTTGGATTGCTCGCCGCCTGAGGGCGCCGACTCGCCAGCCATGGCGCTGATCCGCTTCAGCATCTCGACGAACAGCCCCGAAATCGGCAGATTCGACCAATTGGCGTCGGCGTTAACGTGGAACAGCACGATCAACCCCTTGCCGCGCCGCTCTGCGGTCACGAGCGGCGTGCCATCGGAAAGACGGGCCCAGGTTTTGTCCGCCAGTCCGGGATCGGGTTCGGCGAGCACCTGGCGCTGCACCGTGACATCCTTCGCAGCGGGCAAGCCAAAGAAGGGACTCGCGGCGTCGAATTCGGCCAGAGACTTCGGCTCCTCCCACGACATGGCGCCGCCAAGCACGCGGCCGTTCCTGCGCAAACGAACTGGCAGTAGCTCATCATCGGCGTTAGCGAGACGAGGCCCCGCGAAGCGCACAAGCGTCCCGCCCTCTTCGACGAAGCGCGATAAAGCGTCGAAAGTTTCGCCGGGCGCGAGGCCGACATCGGCGAGCGCCATGATGTTGGGATTCTCGGCAAGCAGCGCCTGCACAGGATCGACAACGCCCGGACGCGCCACTCGGATCTGCGCGAAGGGCGCCAGCGCCTTTTCGAGATAGTAGAGCGGCGAGAGCAGCGGCTGCGCCTGGTCGGCGCTTTCCCCGCCGACAAGCGCGACGCGCTTCACTTTCGAGCGCGCGTCGAGCAGCGCGACCGCGCCGGCGGAATTCTCGCCTTCGATGCGCAGATGACTCACCTCGTTACGCAGTTCGACCGGCAGTTCGATTTTCGCGCGAACGCGCGGGGCGCCGTTGAAATCCGCCGTTGTGCGGCCGATCGTCCGGCCTTTGGCGTCAAGGGCGTCGATGACCGCTGACGCGTCATCGCCGGTTCGCAGCACGTCGACGCTGAGCGCAGCGGCGTCGTTTGTCGGCGCGGCGAGCGCACGCGGCGCGTGATCTTCGACATAGACCTCAACGCTGCTTGCGCCGGCCTCTTTCAGCGCCCGAGCGAAGCCAGCGGCATCGCCCTGCGCGATCCCATCGCTGATCCAGACGATACGCGCGCCAGGATGCGCGCGAGCGAAGGCCGCCGCCTGTTCGCCGATGGCTTTGCGATCAGGCAGAAACGGCTTGGGCCGAGCCGAGCGCAATTTCTCCATCGCGCGCCCCCCGTCGCCGGGGACCGGAGCGGCCGTCTCGGATGCGAGAGCGACAGCGACCGGGCCGCCGGCGCGCGCGGCGGATTCAATGATCGACGCCGCTCCCGCGACGCGTCGCTCCCATGTCGGCGCCGCCGGCCAGCCGTCGTCGATGACGATCAGCATGGAGGCGGAGGACGCCACGACGCCGCTCGGCGCCCACACCGGCCCCGCCATCGCCAAGATCAACGCGGCGGCGAGCGCGAGCCGCAGCGCCATCAGCCACCAAGGGGTTTTTGCTGGCGTTTCTTCGTCGGGCTTGAGCTCGCGCAGGATTTTCGTCGGCGGAAAGACGATCTCGCGCGGACGCGGCGGCGTCACCCGCAACAGCCAATAGATGAGCGGAAGGCCGATGAGCCCGACGAGCGCCAGCGGCGCGGCGAATGAAAACATCAACGCCGCTCCTCGAAACCGAGCCCGTCCGTTCCGAGCAGTCCCATGGCGAGCGCCAGCGCCGCTTCCGCCGCCGGCCTGTCGGTGCGATGTTGAAGGAAGATGAAGCCAACATGTTGCGCGGCGCGTCGAATGGCGTCGCGATGCGCCTCGAACCGCCGCGCATAGGCCGCGCGCAAGCTGCGCGCGTCGCCGGCGTAGAAGGCGGGGCCGCCGTCGGTGTCGACAAAAGTGGTTTCGCCAAAGAACGGCAGCGTTTCTTCGCTGGGGTCGGTCACCATCAGGATCGCGCCCGAGGCTCCGGCGTCGGCAAAGCGCCGTAGCCTGGCGGCAAGCGCGTCCGGTTCGACGAGGAAGTCGGAGATCAGCACGACGCGGGCGCGGGGGCGCATCGGCGCCTGCGGCGGAAGATCGTCGCGCGCCGCCTCCATCGCGTTTTCAGCCAGAGCGCGCGCGAGGCGATCGATCACGTCGCGGGCTGACACGGGCGCGGTCAGGCCAAGCGCCGCCGCCCGCTCGCCGCCGCGAACCAGCACGTCGGCCAGCGCAAGCCCCAGCGTCACCGCGCGAGACAGCTTGTCGTCGGACGCGAGGGAGGAGCCGAAGGCCATGGAGGGCGAACAATCCATCCATAGGAAATAGTCGTGCGCCGCCTCCCATTCACGCTCGCGCACATAGAGCTGATCGCCGCGCGCCGAGCGGCGCCAGTCGATGCGATACGCCGCCTCGCCGGAGGCGAATGGCCGATATTGCCAAAAAGTTTCGCCGACGCCCGCGCGCTTGCGGCCGTGAACGCCATAGGCGAGGCTCGCCGCGATCTCCCGGGCGCGGGCCACAAGCCTCGGCATTTGGCTCGCGAGATCGGCCGCCGCGGCGCCGTCAGCTGGCTTGCGCAGCGCAGGATCGTAAACGCGCGTCGTGACGTCAGAAAACATCGTCAGCCTTCTCGGTCGTGGCGCGGCCGCCTATCGCAACGACGGCGAATAAGACGCAAGATGCGTCACCCGACCCGCGTCACGAGCGTTTCGATCACGTCGGAGACGGTCATCTCGCGGCGCGCGGCGAAATTGAGCGCCATGCGATGACGCAGCACTGGCGCGGCGAGTTTCGCCACATCGTCGATCGACGGCGCAAGGCGGCCGGTGACAAGCGCCCTGGCGCGCGTCGCCAGCATCAGCGCCTGCGCGGCGCGCGGCCCCGGCCCCCAGGCGACATGCGGCGCAACTTCGGGATCGCCCTCGTCGGGGCGCGCGGCGCGAACGAGATCGAGAATCGCGTCGACGACCTTTTCGCCGATCGGAAGCCGGCGTACGAGCCGCTGGGTCGCCATCAGCTCTTCGGCGTCGAGCGCCTGGCTCGCTTCGGCCATCGTCTCGCCTGTCGTCTCCAGCAGCACCCGCCGTTCGCTGGCGCGGTCGGGATAGTGCACGTCGATCTGCATCAGAAAGCGGTCGAGCTGCGCTTCGGGCAGCGGATAGGTGCCCTCCTGCTCCAAGGGGTTTTGCGTCGCGAGGACATGGAAAGGCCGCGGCAAGTCATGCCGCTTTCCGGCGACGCTGACGTGGTGCTCCTGCATCGCCTGCAGCAGCGCCGATTGCGTGCGCGGCGACGCGCGGTTGATCTCATCGGCCATGAGAAGCTGGGTGAAGATCGGACCCCTGATGAAGCGGAACGAACGCGAACGGTCCGCGGCTTCTTCGAGCACTTCAGAGCCAAGAATATCGGCCGGCAGCAAATCCGGCGTGAACTGCACGCGCTGCTCGGCGAGGCCAAGCACGCGGCCGAGCGTCTCAACAAGCTTGGTTTTGGCGAGTCCTGGCACGCCCACGAGCAGTCCATGGCCGCCAGCCAGTATCGTCACCAGCGCCTGCTCGACGACCTCGTCCTGACCAAAAATGACGGCGCCGATCGCGGCGCGAGCCCGCCCGATATGGTCCAGCGCGCGTTCGGCGGATTGAACGACAGCCGATTCAAGCGAGGTCGTCTTCGTGTCGAGTGAGGTCATTTCAACTCTGCTCAGGCAGCCAGTCTATGGGGAGGATCGCTCGATGGGCGGAGCTGCCGAGTTCCGTCGCAAGTCGATCCAAAGCCGGCACGGTTGGCTTCGCATGGATTTTCAAAGGCGAAGCGGCGGACTTATGGCGCCGCAATCTTGATCTGTCCCTCGCGGCAATTCAAGCGCAACCGGCGCGGTGGCGCGCCATTTTACGCCGAAACCGGCGTCAGGACGTGACAGTTTGTTCATGCGATTCGCATTAAACGGCCTCCTGGCCGACGCCATGTATACTTCAGCGTATACTTTGGCCGACAGCACTCACCCCGAAAGGCGTTCCCGCCCATGTGGCGCGCAATTGTCGAAACCGCCCTGCTCTTTCTCACGCCTTTCGTCGCCTATGCGATTTTCCATTTGTTACAGCGGCGTTGGCCCTTCGTGCGCGAACTCTGGCATGGCAGGATCGTGTCGCTTTTGACGATCGCGGGCCTGCTCGTCGCCATCGTCGGCGTGGTCACGATGGGCCTCACACGGCTCAACCAGGGCGCTTACGTTCCGGCCCATGTCGAAAACGGAAAATTGACGCCGGGCCGCTTCGAATGAACGCCGCGCAGAGACTGCTTGACGATCCGCGGCTCGCGACGCTGTTTGCGGCCCTTGCTAATATGGGCGCCGAGACTCGGGTCGTCGGCGGCGCCGTGCGCGACGCGCTGCTCGGTTTCCCGTCTCACGAGATCGACCTCGCGACGACGGCATTGCCCGAAGACGTCTTAAAGGTTGCGCGCAATGCTGGCCTCAAAGGCGTGCCGACGGGCATTGAACATGGCACCGTGACGATCGTCGTCACCGGAACGCCTTTTGAAGTCACGACGTTGCGCGAGGACATCGAAACTGACGGCCGCTTCGCCAAGGTACGTTTCGGCGGCGACTTCGAGCAGGACGCCAAGCGGCGCGATTTCACCATTAATGCGCTGTCGCTCTCTCCCGACGGAGAGATTCACGACTACACTGGCGGCCTCGCCGATATCGAGGCGCGGCGCATCCGCTTCATCGGCGACGCGGCCACGCGAATTCGCGAAGACTATTTGCGGGTGCTGCGCTTCTTTCGCTTCAACGCCTCTCATGGCGAAGGTCCGTTCGACCGCGAAGGGCTGCATGAGTCGATCGTCGCGCGAGAAAATCTCTCGCGGCTATCGCGCGAGCGTATCCGCGCCGAACTGATGAAACTGCTGCTCGCGCGTCGGGCGCCAGAAATTCTGCGCGCCATGTCTCACGCCGGCGTCATCGAGGTCATCCTCGGCATTGGTTATCCGTCCCGTCTGCAGCGGCTCGCCGAGCGCGAAGCGGCTTTGGGCAAGCCGGCGGACGCCGTCTTGCGGCTCGCGGCTTTCTCGGTGCTGACGGTCGAAGACGCAGAGCGTCTGCGCGACCGCTTGCGGCTCTCCAATGATGAATTCGCGCGTCTTGCCGATACGGCGCGAACGCTCGCGCCTCTACATGGACGCGACGCCCCGCCACCCCCGTCCCATCTACGCGAGATGCTGTTCTTGTGCGGCGCGCGTGCGGCGGCCGACGCGCTGGCGCTCGCGCACACGGAAAGCGTCGCGGCCGTGGATGATGCGGATTGGCTGGAGGCTGCACGCTATCTGGAAGAGACGCCCACGCCCGCCTTTCCTATCAAGGGCGCGGACCTCATCGCGCGTGGAGTCGCGCCGGGCAAGGCTTTGGGCGAGGCGCTCAAGACGCTACAAGCCGAATGGATAAGAGCGGGCTTCCCGCGCGATCCCGCAGTCGTTCAGCAGCTTCTCGAAGACGCGGTCGGAAAGGGTGGGATTTAGACTCGCACCATGGTCGCGCTTGTCGCAAAACGCCAGCCCGTTAACTTGCTGCTTTAATGCGTCGAATGTCTTCCTTGAGCAATTCGTTGACGATCTCATCAAGCGAATGTCCCTTGGCCTCGGCGCGCGAAAGCAAGAACTCCCTCACCTCCCGCTCCAAATGGACAGGGGGAGAAAATTCGAGTTCGCCGCGGAAGAACTTGCCACGCTCACCCTTCGAGAAATCGTATTCGTCTATCATCACGACTACGTCCCTTCTGCCTCCGCCAGCCGCTCGAAAACCCCAAGAACCAAAGCGCGTTTGTCGAAATTGAACACCTCGGTCTCGCGCGCGGCGTCTCGAATCTCGTCCCACGCACGGGCGTAGTCGGCGAGTTTGATGGATGATGCGCCCGCGCCCGCAAGCGCTCGTACGCGCGAATCAAGATGGCGCTGCGTGGCGCGCATGAAGGTCTCATAGGCCGCTTCATTGTCGCGGCCGGTGAGCTTGTCGGCGAGCATATGCGCGCCAAGCCAGTCGACCTGCGGCAGCCGATCGAAAAGCTTTCGCACGGCCGCGTCGAAGGCGAGGCCGTCATCTCCCAGCAGCCGCAGCGCCTCCCGCACCGAGCCTTCCGCGCGAGCGGCCGCGACGATGACATCAGACTCGTGCGCCTCTGACCATGGCGGACCGAGATTCTTGACCGCCGCGATCGCATCTTCCGGCGATAGCGGCCCGAGCATCAACTTGCGGCAGCGCGAGCGGATCGTCGGCAATATGCGTCCCGGCTGATGCGCGACGAGCAAAAACAGCGAGCGTTCGGGCGGCTCCTCAATAAGCTTCAGGAGCGCATTGGCGCTGGCCCTATTGAGATCGTCGGCGCAGTCGACGATGGCGATCCGCCAGCCGCCCGTCCCTGAGGCCTGGTGGAAGGCCTGAATGACCTTGCGCACGTCTTCGATGCGAATCTCGGTGAAATGCTTTTTGGTCTTCTCGTTCCAAGCCCGCCGCAGCAGAAAAATATCGGCAAGCGCCATTGAAGCGATCCGGCGCGCCGCTGGATGGTCTTCGGGAACCGCCAGACTTTCAGCCGACTGAACGGACGCCGCGCTTGGTTCGGGATGGGCGAGGAGAAACCGCGCGAGGCGCCAGGCGAGCGTCGCCTTGCCGACGCCTTCCGGGCCGCCGATGATCCAGGCCTGCGCCATCTTGTTGCGGCGATAGGCGTCGAGGAGTTCGCGCTCGGCCTCCACATGACCGAAAAGCGCGAGCGTCTCCCTGGGATGCGGGGCGTCGTCGTAACGGTCGCTTTCGGGGTTCGCTTCGTCGCGGCTCATTGAGCGGCTTGCGCGGCGTGCGCAAGGAAACGATCGTGAACAAAAGCGCGCACCGCTCGGGCGACGTCATCGACGGACCGGGCGGCGTCAATTACGCAGCAGCGTTCCGGTTCGCTTTCGGCGATGTCGAGAAACGCCTGCCGCAGCTCCTCGTGAAAGTCCGGCTTCTCGCTTTCGAAGCGGTCGACTTCGTCCCCCCCGTCCCTCCGTGACGCCGCCCGGGCCAGGCCTTCATGCGCCGGCAGGTCGAGCACGATGGTCAGATCCGGCCGCGTCTCGCCCACCGCCGCCCGTTCGAGCAACGCCAGAGTCCTGGCGTCCACGCCGCCGCGCGCGCCCTGATAGGCGCGGGTGGAATCGGCGAAGCGGTCGCACAGCACCCATGCGCCGCGGTTCAAGGCAGGCGCGATGAGAGACTCGACGTGATCGGCGCGCGCCGCGGAAAACAGCGCCGCCTCGGCAAGAGGGCCAAGCGGCGCCGCTCGCCCTGAAAGCAGGAAGTTGCGCAGCCTTTCCGCTTTCGGCGTGCCGCCGGGCTCGCGCGTCGTCACCACTTCGAAGCCGCATTCGCGCAAATGCTCGGCGAGCCGCGCAAGCTGGGTGGATTTGCCAACGCCCTCGCCGCCTTCGAAGGTGATGAGGCGGCCTTTTTCGGGCGTCGTTTGAAAGGTCATTTCTTGCCGGAGAGTTTCTGGTGAATGGCTGCAGCGGCTGACTCATAAATGGCGTCGAAGGCGCGCCGCGGAAGCGATCCCTGCTCGACCGATTCGCCGGTCTGCAGCGGCTGTTCGAGCACGACGGCGTTTCCGCGCTTCACCTCGAGATGGCCCACGGTCGCACCGGCTTCGACCGGCGCCAGCAACGGACCTTCGTAGACGATTTTGCCCATGAGCCTCTCATTGGCGCCGCGGGGCAGAAGCACTTTGATGTCTTCCTTGGCCGTCAGCTCCACCGAGCCCTGCGTGCCGCCGTAGACCTGCGCCGGCCCGATGGGCTCTCCGGCTTTGAACAGCTCCTTCTCCTCAAAGTTCCTAAATCCCCATTGCAGCAGTTTGCGCGCCTCTTCGGCCCGCTCCTTCGCACTCTTTGCGCCGTAAATGGCGACAATCAGGCGTCTGCCGTCCTGGGTGGCGGAGCCCACCATTCCATAACCGCTGTCCTTGTCGATATTGCCGGTCTTCAGCCCGTCGGCGCCGATGCTCATTGTGAGCAACGGATTGCGATTCTGCTGGCGAATCTTGTTCCAGGTGAACTCTTTCTCGCCGAAATAGGGATAATATTGAGGGTAGGTCTTGATGACATGCGCCGCGAGCTTAGCCATCTCCCGCGCCGTCACCTTTTGATCAGGACCATCCATTCCCCAGGGATTGCCGAATCGCGATTTGACCAGACCAAGCTCGGCCGCGCGCTTGTTCATCCGCGTGACGAAGGATTCTTCCGCGCCCGCCAGTCCTTCCGCAAGCGTGATCGCGGCGTCGTTGCCGGATTGAATCACGAGCCCCCGGACAAGGTCCTCGACGCGCACGCGGCTATTAAGGGCAAGGAACATCGCCGACCCGCCTGCCGGCGCTCCGCCGGTGCGCCAGGCGTGCTCCGAGACGGTGAACTCGTCGTCAAGCTTCAATTTTCCTTCGGCCAGAGCCTGAAAAATCAGTTCCGCCGTAAGAATTTTGACGGTCGACGCCGGCTTGGCGAAATCGTCAGCGTTTTTCTCATAGAGAACAGTGTTCGTGCCGGCGTCGATCAGAATCGCGCTGGGAGCGCTCGTCTGAAAATTCTGGGCGCGGGCGGACTCCGCGCCGAACCCCGCGAACGCAAGCAGGATGAGGACGAACCATCGCACGGGAAACTTCGACAAGGGCGCGCTTCCCCTATTGACGCCGCAGTGCGGCAGGCGCGGAGAAGATGGCGCGCGACGCCGAAAATTGCAATCGGCGACTTAGAGCGCTTCCCGATCACATGGAACCATGTGATCGATAAGGAATCGCTCAAAATCAAAACGTTGGAGCAGGTTCTCATCGAAAAAGTCTGTCAACTTTTTCGAAAACCTGCTCTAGGCGGGCGTCAGTTCGCTTTGAGGGAGTTCAGCGCCTGCCGAAGGGGTCGAGCCGAAGCTTGACGATCGACAAAATGCGCGGGGCGCATCGGCGGGAGCGGCGCGACAGCTTCCCTAGCCGTCCGGGCCGAAGCAGTTGGCTTTTCGTCGACGCCCGCCTCTTCGCGCGTTGGAGGCAGCGGCGCATCGGTCTCGCGCTCTGCATAGGCCAAGGCCTGATAGTCTGACGCGCCTTCGTAAGCAGCGCGTGACCAGATCTCCGAAGGCGGCGTCGGCGCGTCATCCCGCGCCATTCGCGCCGGCTCCTCATTTGCCGCCATCATCACAGGCGCCGGTTCATCAAGCCGCGCGGGAAGCCCGTCATCGCGCAGCGTCGCAAGCAGTTTTTCGTCGTTGTCGCCGGCAAGATCAGCGGGGCCGATCCATTCGACTTTGACTTGCGCGGTGCCGTGCCTGTGGAAATCGAGCGCATGCGCCACGCGTTGCGAGACATCCATCACGCGTCCGCCGTGATAGGGGCCGCGATCATTCACGCGTACGACGATAGAATGGTCATTGCGCAGATTGGTCACGCGCGCATAGCTCGGGAGCGGCATCGTGGGATGGGCCGCGGAAATTGAGGCCCGGTCGAATATCTCGCCGTTAGCGGTGCGGCGACCATGGAAATCCGAGCCGTACCAGGACGCCGTTCCAACCGCCGAATAGGGCTTTTCACTCGGATAGTAGGTTCGTCCGGCGATCTTATAGGGCTTGCCGACCATGTAGGCGCCGCCGCCTTTCGGCACCTCTTCGCCTTCCGCAATGACTCGGGGGCTCGGGCGAACGCCATAGCGCGGGTCGATCTGGCCAAGGCCCGCCATTCGATGCGAGCCGCTCGAGGAACATCCCGCGAGTGCGCCGAGACAGACGAGCGGAAGGAGTTTGCTGAGAGCTTTTGAGGGAAAAATGCGCGTGCGCCGCGTTTCAACGATGTTTTTGGACACGACAGATCGCATCGAGACGGTCCTCGTCATCGCTCCCTAACCCGGCCAATCCGCAATGAACGCTGCAACGGAATGTCGACGGAGTTTCTTGGCGATGTATGAAGTTGTCGTTAAACGCGGGTTACGCTCGCGTCAGCAGGCGTCGCGATTGGGACCAAAATGCGACAGTTGAGCGTAAAAATGGCCTTGCGCAGCCAGATCGAAAAAGAGTGTGGCTCGGGCGCCACACCATGGTCACTGAATCCGGGCGGCATCCACAATGCGCGTTTCAACGCGCTCAACGCCGCGAAAGACATTGCAGGCGAGTCTCGCCGCGACGTGAAGCTGCGCGCCGTCGCCTTTAAGCAGCGCCTCGCCGAGCGGCGAATGCGCGGCGCGGAAGGCAATTGCATCGACCATCGCGCCATCGCGCGAACGCAAGCGCGCGCGCACATGATCCGCGCCGACGGTCTGAGCGAATGCGATCTGCTGCTCCGGGAGAGCAAATACCGGTTCCGGATTTCCCTGTCCGAAGGGTCCTGCTCGCTCGACTCGTCGCAAAAGGTCGAGACACACGCCGCGCCCGGCAAGCGTGGCGTCGAGGATCAGCGCATCGTCGAGTCGGGCCGCCTCGACGGCCGCTTCGAGCGCCTCATTGAGAAAGGCGCGAAAGTCTTCCACCCTATCACCCGCGAGAGTTACGCCGGCCGCCATGGCATGCCCCCCGCCTTTGACCGCAAAGCCAAGATCAACGGCGCGCCGCACCGCCGCGCCAAGATCGACGCCACTTAAACTTCTACCTGAGCCAGTTCCATTTGTTCCATTAAAAGCAATAACAAATGACGGTATGTTAAAGCGTTCCTTTAAGCGTGATGCGATCAGCCCGACGACGCCCGGATGCCAATCCTGGCCTTCAACGATAAGGCATGACAAGCGGTTCGATCTCGCCAATTGCGCTTCGGCCTGTGCGATCGCCTGTTCCAATGTCGCCCTTTCGACGATCTGTCGCTCGCTGTTCAGCCGATCAAGCTCGGATGCGATGCGACGCGCTTCCAAACCGTCGGCGAGGGTCAGCAGACGCGCGCCGAGTCCAGCGTCGCCGATCCGACCCCCGGCGTTGATTCGCGGGCCGAGCGCGAAGCCAAGATCACGGGCGCGCGGCCGGCCATCAAGTCGAGCGACGTCGATCAGCGCGGCGAGTCCCGGACGCGATCGCCCTGCCATCACCATCAAACCTTTGGCGACGAGCGCCCTGTTGAGACGCGCCAAGGGAGCCACGTCGGCGACTGTCGCCAGCGCGACAAGATCGAGTGAAGCGAGGAGATCTGGCTCGGAACGATCATCGCTCCACCACCCGCGCGCGCGCAGCGTTCTGGAAAGTCCAATGAGGGCGAGAAAAACGACTCCCGCCGCGCAGAGCGCCCCCTGCCCCGAAAGATCATCGAGCCGGTTAGGATTGACGATGAGCGCGTCCGGGAGCACTTCGGGCGCCTGATGATGGTCGAGAACGATCACATCGAGGCCAAGCCCCCGCGCTATGGCGAAGGCCTCGTGACTTGTGGTTCCGCAATCGACGGTGACCAATAGAGTTGCGCCGCGCGCCGCAAGATCGCGGATCGCCTCGACGTTTGGGCCATAGCCTTCGACGATCCGGTCCGGAATATGGAGCAAGGGCTCCGGCGCGCAGGCCACGCGCCAAAAGTCGACGAGCAGCGCCGAGGAGCAGGCGCCATCGACGTCATAGTCCCCGAAAATCGCGATCTGCTCACCCCTTTCGATCGCATGCGCAAGCCGATCCGTCGCGGCGTCCATATCGCGCAAGGACGAGGGGTCCGGGAGGAGGTCGCGCAGCTTGGGATCAAGATAGCCCGCCGCATCAGCGACGGTGACGCCGCGCCCGGCGATCACACGCGCGAGAAAATCATCGATCCCATGCGTTTGGGTCAGCGCAAGCGCCTGCGCCTCGCCCTTCGAGTCGAGTCGCCCACGCCAACGTCGGCCGAGCACCGAGCGCTCGACCCCCAGAAAGGCCGGAAAGATCGAATCAGACATCGCCGCCTCGAAGCCAGTGGCTAAGCCTCGCTGACCCGGGAGGCAAGTTTGTCGACGCAGTTGGGGAGGAACAGCCGCAGGCAAAATAAGCTTGTAATCTCAATTGTCTGCCAAATTTGGTTGACATCGCTCTCCATCGGCTGCGTTATATCCCCTTAGAATGTTTTCTATCCAATCCGTTTTGATGAGGCGTTGGGCGCGCCAAAGTCTGTAGATTTTTCGATAACTTACCAATTCACGAGCGCGCCTTCGCCGAACTACGTGAAAAAAAGAATTGAGCGGAGACCTTTATGGAGACCAAGAAGCTCAAAACGGGCGCCGCGCCTCAGAAACTCGGCGAGTATCTCTCAAGAACGCGCGAGAAAGCGCCGATGCACGCCAGTCATGGCGCTGGCGGCGCGCAGTCGGTGCGCAAGGACGACTATCGCGGCCATGAGATAGAAATCGTCACCACCTATAAAATCCTGGTCGACGGAAAGAAAATTCGCGCGCCGCTCGGCGTCGACGCAGCCGGCCAGGTTCATTGTCATTCATTGCCGAACTACCAGACGGCTTCGGCTGTGGACATGGTGCGGGCGCTCATCGACGGCTTTCCCGAAGAGTTCGAACCTAAGCCCGCCCAGCGCAAGAGCCGGACGGCGTCTCGTCGAAAGAGCAGGTCCGCCGCGAAGAAAGGTTCAAGGCACGAGCATTGATTTTTTCAGGAGGGAGACGATGGCCGTCGTCCGAAAAAATATTTCGCAAAACGCAGATGTACGGGATCAATACATTCAAGGCGTCCAATTACTAAAAAATGAGGCGTCGGGCCGAAAAACCAATGAATTCGGCATTCCAGGCGCGGCGCGCTCAGTCAGCACTTACGATCTTTTTGTCATCTGGCACGTCACCGCCATGATGATCGAGACGCCGCCGGGCAATCCGGCGGGAAGAAACTCGGCGCATCGAGGACCTGTCTTCGCGCCATGGCATCGCGTGATGCTGATGCTCTTCGAACAGAACCTGCAGCGCGTCCTGAACGATGCAAACTTCGGCCTTCCTTATTGGGACTGGGCCGAAGACGGCGACCTACCGCCGCAGCAGCAGAGCGCTGCGGCAATTTGGGGCGCTGACTGCATGGGCGGACAGGGCAATCCGGTGACCACTGGCCCCTTCGCCTTCAGCCAAAGCGATCCTTCCGCCTTCAGAGTGCGCATCTCCACGAATATCTCCGGAGAGTTGCGATCGGTGAACCGTGGTCTCCGGCGCGCCTTTGGCGTCAGCGCCGACGCGTTGCCGAGAACGGCGCATGTGACGAATGCGCTCGCGCTATCGCCCTATGACTCGCCCGACTGGGACGCCGATACGAACAGTTTCCGCAATTGCATCGAAGGATGGATGAACGACGACGGAGTCTCGGCGACCTGGCTGCACAATCTGGTGCACGTCTGGGTCGGCGGAGAGATGTTGCTTGGCTCCTCTCCCAATGATCCGGTTTTCTTTCTCAATCATTGCAACATTGACCGTCTTTGGGAGAGCTGGATGACGCTAAATGGGCGCGTCTACGTTCCCGATATGACAGCGGGCGCCGATCTCAAGGGTCACCGCATCGACGACCCGATCAGCTCTCCGCTGGGGCGCAGCGCGACGCCGCGCGAGATGCTCGATGTGAGCGCCATTTACGAATATGACGCGCTCCTCTGAGCGCCAAAGCCTTTTGATTTTCTAGCAACTTCGGATCGGCAATGGCGCTCAAATCCGCTCATATCATTTTCGTGCATGATTTCTTCGGCTGGGGACCTAGAGAGTTCGGACTGCCCTATTGGGGCGACGCTCTCGACCAGATCGGCGAACCATTCTTGGTTCATGAAGCCAAAGTAGGTCCGGTCAGCTCCTTTCACGATCGCGCCTGCGAGCTTTTCGCGCAGATTGGCGGCGGAAAGGTCGATTATGGCGAGCGGCACAGCAGCGAAGCGCGCCATGCCCGGTATTCGCGGGAATATGCCAGCCCTTTTGCGCCCGACTGGTCGGAAGAGAAGCCGGTGATCCTCGTCGGCCACGGCGCGGGCGCCCAGACCGCGATGCAGTTGCAGGCCCTGCTCGCCCAGGATTTCTGGGAGCGTGGAACGAGCGCGGACTGGATCGAGGGCGTCGTTTGCGTCGCCGGCGCCATCAACGGGTCGCTGCTTCCCTATGGCATTGGATGCGACCGCGAAGATGGACGGCTCAAGCGCAGGCCGAGTCAGCTTATCATGGAGTCTTTCAATTTCCTCGGAATGGCCGCCGGCGTACCGAGCGCCATGCGCAAGCCATTTGATCTTCACCTCGATCAATGGACGGACGGCGAAGAAGACGAGAGAGAGGCGATGGCGCGTCTTGACGCTGGCGCCTTCGTCGCCGGCGAGGACAATCTCGCCTTCGACATGACGCTTCAGGGCTGCCGAAACGCCAACGCCCGGTTCAGATCGCATCCGGGGACGTACTATCTATCCCTTGTGACGAACGCCACTCATGCGCGCCCTTCGGGCTTCTTCGGCAAGACCTGGCGGCCCGACCCGACGATCCACCCCATTCTTTGGCAGCCGGCGCTCTACCAGGCGCAAGAAGCGAATTTCGCCAAGGCGCCGATCGTCGGTTGGGGCGGCGGCTGCCTTGCGCTGCCGAAATGGCGGCCCAACGACGGCGCCGTCAGCGTTGTTTCTCAGCGCTATCCGTTTACGGCGCGGGAAGAGCCTGTGGGAGGCGAAGGCGTCTTCAAACGCCAACGGCTCAAGCCGGGGCGCTGGTATTACGAATATCTCGACAGAGCGATCGGTCAGCGCTTCGATCACTTCGACGCGGTCATCGGCGCGCAACTCAAACCCTGGGTCCCGGGCCTGCGCGACGCGCATAAGGAGATTTATCTGCGGCTCGGCGAGACATTGCGAGGCCTCTAGCCTCCTCGAAACTCTTTTAGTGCAACCCGGTTATGCCATGCGTGCGGAGCGCGTCGATCACGCCGCTGAAGACCAGGGACACGCCCATCGCCGAAACGAAGAAGCCCACGATTCGGGTCGCTGCGTCTATTCCGAGCGGTCCGAGCGTCGTCGTCAGTCGCGTGGCGAAGACGAGACAGGCGTAGGTCGCAGCCACGGCGAGAACGATTGCGGCCAGTATCGCGCCGAACGCCAGCGCCTCATGGGAGGACCGCTCCACGACCGCCATCATCCCGAGCACGGTCGCGATCGCGCCGGGTCCGATCATCAGCGGCATCGCAAGCGGCATGAAGGCGATATTGCCGTTCGAACCCGCGCATCCGAGAGACCCGTCTCCGTTCGATGACGGCAGAAAGAGTTCAAAGCCAATCCGCATCAGCACGATGCCGCCGGCGATACGCACCATGTTCAGCGAAACGCCGAATATTTTTAGGATCACCGCGCCGAAGAACAAAAAGAAAAGGATAAGCAGTAGCGCGTAAAGACAGGCCATGAAGGCCACCCGACGTCGCTCCTGGTCGCCTTTATCCCGCTGGAGCAAAAGAAAGATCGGCAGCACCTCGAAGGGATTGATGATCGCCAGCAGCGTGGTGAAAGTCGAAAAAAAGAGCGTCAGCTCGGTTCTGAAGACGCCGGCGCCAATGTCCGCAATGAGACCGTTGATCGTCATTAGACCTCTTCGCGTTCCAATTTCTGGCTTCTGGCGTGGCGGCGCGCTCCTGGCGCGGCGCGACCCTATTGCGGCGACTGCCGCCTCTCAACCTTCTTTCGCGCGCATATCGCTGATTTTCTGGACATTCGCACGGAATGAACGGCGGCCCTAAAATCAGCCCATGACCGACGCGATTCAGCTCACCCATCTCTCCGGCGATTGCGCCAAGATTTTGACCTTGGGCGCTGAGCTGGCGGCATGGCGAGCCCGCGGGGTCGACATGATCTGGGCGAAAGACCCCAAGATTTGGGACCAGACGGCGCCCGTGCTGTTTCCCGTCGTCGGCTGGACGCGAGACGGCCGCGTGCACATCGACGGCCGAACCTATCCCCTCGCCCTTCACGGCTTCGCCAGGAGAAAGCGGTTCGACGTCGCCGAGCGGCGTGACGATTATCTGCGACTCGCCCTCGTCGACGACGGCGAGACCCGTGCGCTCTATCCCTTCGCCTTCCGGTTTGAAGTGGAATTTCGGCTCCACGCCGGCGCGCTCGAAAACAGTCTCATTGTCGCGAATATCGACTCCCGACCGCTTCCCTACGCCTGCGGGCTGCATCCTGCCTTTCGCTGGCCGCTCGCCGGTTCTAGCTCGCCGCACGCGATCATTTTCGAGAAGGAGGAGCGCCCCGAAGTCCCGATCATCGGACCGGGCGGACTTTTTTCGAAGCCAGTTCGGAAAACGCCGCTTGTCGGCCGGCGGCTGCCGCTCGAACCGGAGATGTTCACGCGCGACGCGCTCTGCTTCTTAAATATCGCAAGCCATAGCCTCGTCTTCGACAATGGCGAAGGCGCGCGTCTTGCGGTGACGCTCGAAGATTTCCCTCATGTCGGCTTTTGGACCCTGCCCCCAGCGCATTATCTGTGCATAGAGCCGTGGACCGGTCACGGCGATCCAGAAGACTTCTACGGCGATCTTTACCAAAAGCCCTCGATGCGGATCCTTGCGCCCGGCGAGCGAGCACGGCATGGCGCGATTTTCGCCTTTGAGAGAGAGGCGTCGGTCGGCTAGGAACGATCCGCCATTTGTCGGGAATCATGAATGACCGTCGCCTCCAGCGTCATTGAAGCCATCGGACGCACGCCCCTCATCGAATTGCGCGCAGCCTCGAAGGCGACCGGCTGCCGCATCCTCGGCAAGGCCGAATTCATGAACCCCGGCGGCTCCGTTAAGGACCGCGCCGCGCTCTCCATCGTCGAGGACGCGTGCGCCAAGGGATTGTTGAAGCCCGGCGGCGTGATCGTCGAAGGCACGGCCGGCAACACGGGCATTGGGCTCGCGCTCGTCGCAAACGCGCTTGGCTTTCGCACCGTGATCGTCATCCCCGACACGCAGAGCCAGGAAAAGAAGGACATGCTGCGCCTGCAAGGCGCGCAGCTCGTCGAAGTGCCGGCGGTCCCCTACGCGAACCCCAACAATTATGTGAAGCTTTCCGGACGACTCGCCGAGCGCCTCGCCAAGGAGGAGCCGAACGGCGCCATCTGGGCCAACCAGTTCGACAATGTCGCGAACCGCATCGCCCATCTCACCACGACTGGCCCCGAGATTTATGAGGAGCTCGACGGCGCGGTGGACGCCTTCATTTGCGCCTGCGGCACAGGCGGCACGCTCGCCGGCGTCGGCATGGCGCTCAAGGAGAGAAACCCGGAAGTGAAGATCGGTCTCGCCGATCCCTTCGGCGCGGCGCTCTACTCCTATTACACGACCGGCGAATTGAAGGCCGAAGGCTCATCGATCACCGAGGGAATCGGCCAGGGCCGCATCACCGCCAATCTCGAAGGCGCGCCGGTCGACGTCGCCTACCGCATACCGGACGACGAAGCCGTCCGCATCGTCTTTGATCTCGCCGAACAGGAAGGTCTTTTGCTCGGCGGCTCCTCGGGGATTAACGTGGCCGGCGCGATCCGCCTCGCGCGGGATATTGGTCCGGGCAATACGATTGTGACTGTGCTCTGCGACGGCGGCGCGAGATACGCTTCCAAGCTCTTCAACGCCGATTTCCTGCGTAGCCAAAACCTGCCGACGCCGCCCTGGCTTGAGCGTGCAGTCGGGATCGATCCGGGCTTCGTTTAGCTTTCGACGGTTTCGACGGGCGCCCCCGCCGAGGGCCGTTCGGCCTCGCGCTGCGCAACGAAATTCTCGCGCCGCACGAAGAGCGCCGTTTGTAGCTCCTTTTCCCCGATCAGCTTGGCGAATTCGCGATAAAAGAAAAACGGGATCAGCGCGGCGAAAGTGACGAGCCCGACAGAAAGCAGCGTGCGCAGATTATATAGATTAACGCCTTCATGGTCGGCGTGGGCTGGCCAAAAATGCTCAAGCAGCGCCTGCTCGATCATGTCCATGTCGATCAGCAGCACGCCGAAGAGAAACGATTTGGCAAGGATCGGCACGATCAGCGGCATTTTGTCGAAGACGCGCCAGACTCCGAATTTGTTGGCGACAAAAAGCACCTTGGCGAAAGCAAGCGCCTTCGCCGCAGCGAAGCCCTGATGCTGCACGATATGCGCCTGCGACAGGACGATTGACTTGTGCACGCCGAGCACGGCGAGCAGGAACCAGACATATAAGAAGATGGGAAGGAAGGCCTTGGCCTCCTCCTCGGCTTTTTCTTTGAGCCCCTTTTTTTCTTGTGCGCTCATATCGCAATCCTGCGCCAGTGTTGAGCATTGCACGTCAATTTAGCCGCGTGACTCCGCCTTGGCTATTGCAGCGGCGCGCGCCAGATCTTCCGGCCTGTTGACGTTGAAGAAGGGATCGTAAGGCTCGACCGGCCAGTCAACGACGACGTTTGCGAAGCGTCCGATGAAGGCTGAGACCTTGCGCTCGCCTTCCTCAATGAGCGCGCGCCGCAAGTCTTCGCGCAGCGCGACCGGCCATAGCGCTACTGCGTGGTGGGTTCGCCCATTGGACGCCGCGACGGCGATATCGGCGCCTACGCATGTTCGCGCGGTTTCGAGCCGAGACAGGAGATCGGCCGGCAGGAATGGCGTGTCGCCTGGCGCGCTCAGCACATGCGCCGCGCCTCGGTCCCCAGCAAAGTCCATACCGGCGAGAACGCCGGCGAGCGGTCCCGCAAAATCCTCGATGCCGTCAGCGACAACCGGCAGCCCAAAACTGGAAAAGCGCGCAGGATCGCCATTGGCGTTGATCGCGAGAAACCCGCACTGCGGCTTCAAGCGATCGATGACATGCTGAAGGAGGGGACGGCCTTCGATCTCGACGAGCGGCTTGTCGCCCCCTCCCATCCGCCGCGCCAGTCCGCCGGCGAGGATAATGCCGATGCAGTCGTTGCGCGGTCCGGGTTCGCTTATCACAACTTCTCTCGAAGGGTTGACTCAGTTAGCGACGCGTTTTTTAGAGCTTTGCCAAATCAATACGATCGCTGGTTAGAATTCGTAAACCTTACTGGTTCGACGCAAGACGCGCGGCGCAAGCAAATCGGGGCAAAATAAGGACACAACTGTGGTATTGAGGGTTCAACGCATGATGCGCAAAGTCTCCCGGAGGCGGCATCTCCCTAAAATTTAGTTTATTTTCCATTGCTTATGAAGGCTGTTCGTTTAGGCAATTCTTAAAGCGGCGGCTTTATAAGAATCGCTACTATGTGGCTGTTTGAGTAGCGAGTGAGTGAGATGACCGAGACGCTCCGTCCCCGTGTCAAATATGTGATCGGGCCCGATGGCAGTCCGCTGACCATTGCGGATCTCCCTCCGGCCTCTACCAAGCGCTGGGTCATACGGCGCAAGGCGGAAGTCGTCGCCGCGGTGCGTGGCGGACTCCTCTCGCTCGATGAAGCCTGCAGCCGCTATACGCTGACGGTCGACGAATTTTTGAGCTGGCAGATGTCGATCGACCAACACGGTCTTGCCGGGCTACGCACCACACGTCTCCAGCAGTACCGGATGTAACGGGGCAACACGCTGAAGGATCTGGCGCCGGCCGGAAAGGGCCGGCGTTTTATTTTTGGGGCTGCTCTCCAACCCCGCGCCAGCGCTCGACGAGTTTCTTGCGTTCGAAAAGAGCGACGACGACAAGCGCGATCAGAAGCGGGATGATGAGATAGAAGAGCCTCCAAACGAGCAGCGCAGCCAGAACTTTCAGCCGCGGCACGTCCGGCATAATCTTGATGAACAGAAGCTCGAAGATTCCGAGCCCGCCCGGCGCGTGGGAGACCAGGGCCGCCGAGAAGGACAAGAGAAACGCGCCGAGCACGACGAGATAGCCGGGGTTTCCCTGCTCCGGCAGCGCGAAATAAATGATGCCTGCCGCGCCGATGAGCTCCAGAGGCGCCGCGAAGAGCTGGCGCAGCATGATGCCGGGGCGCGGATAAAGTATCTCGAAACGACCGAATAGGTGGATCGCGCGAAAATGCATCAGCGAGCCGATAATATAGAGGACGACAAAGCCCAGGCAGGCAAACCCGACAACGAGCGCGGTATTCGGATTGGTGAGGACATCCGGCAGGAAGCCCGAAAGGCGCTGCATCAGCGCGGGATCATACGTCAGCAAGAGACCGGCGAGCAGCACGTTGCCGAAGCCAAACGTATAGGAGCAGAGGACGACGAGCGTCGCCACTTGCGCCGCTGTCAGGCCCTTCGTGGAATAGGCGCGGTAACGCACCATGGCGCCCGAAAAGACGCTTGCTCCAATGTTGTGCGACAGGGCGTAGGTCGTAAATGAGCAAACCGAAATAAACAGCCAGTTGATATGTTTGACGCCCAGATGCAGCAGCGCGATGCGGTCGTACCAAGCGAGCGCCGCATAGGCGATAAGCGTCGACACTCCAGCGAGCAAATAGTGGCTCGTCGGAATGGCCCTCAGATTGGCCCAAACCTCGGCGCCGACCGATTCTCCTCTAAATTCGCGATAGAGAAGAAAGAAAGAGGCGACAACCGCGATGAGGCCCACCGTCGGCCAAAAATATTCCAGCAGTTTTCTCATGCGGCCTGTCGCGTTAGGTTTCACCGTCGATCATCGAACCGGCCGCAGCTGGCTCATTCTCCCTCGCATGGAGGACACGCCACCCGCAAGCCCGGCTCATGGCCGCCCCGATAATTAAAGCTTGCGGCAAATCGATGGAGGCCGGAATGCAGTTGCTCTCACGGATTAAGGGCTTGATCCTGACGCCGCAGTCCGAGTGGACGAAGATTTCGGAAGAGGATACCTCCGTCCTCGAACTCTACCGCGGCTACGTCGCGATATTGGCGCTGCTTCCACCTTTTGCGAGTTTTTTTGGCTCTTGGCTCTTTGGCGTTTCGTATGGCGGCTCGGGCGTCATGTATCCGACGTTCTCCGGTGGGCTCTATCGCGCTTTCGTTCAATATCTGCTCAGCCTGCCGGCGTTCTTTATCGTCGCCTTCGTCATTTCGGCCATCGCGCCGCACTTCGAAGGAAAGACCGACGACCGGCGCGCTCTGCTGCTCACCGCCTATTCCTACACGCCGGTCTGGCTCGCTTCGCTCTTTGGTCTAATTCCCGGTCTTCGCTGGCTCGACGTGCTAGGCTTCTATGGAATCTATGTTTTTTCCGTCGGCCTGCCGACCATGATGCGCGTGCCGAAGGAAAATCTCGACGTCTTCACCCTCGCAACCCTGTTTCTGGTCGTCGGGACCGTGGCGCTCCACGGCTGGGTCGTGCATCTGATCGCGCCGCAACAGTTGTTCTAACGCCAGCGCTCGGCGGCAGAATCGTCTTCGGATTTCGCTGAGACCCAGTCGCCTGGCGCGCCACCGGGACGCCGCTCCTTTTTCCAGAAGGGCGCGCGGGTCTTGAGATAGTCCATCAAGAATTCCGCGGCGGCGAAAGCGTCGGCGCGATGGCGCGCCGCTGTGAGCACGAGCACGATCTGCTCCCCAGGCCGAATTCGGCCGAAGCGATGAATGACGGTCAGTCCCTGCAGAGGCCAACGTTCGAGGGCCTCGACGGCGACGCGAGAGATCTCGGCCTCAGCCATTCCCGGATAATGTTCGAGGTCCAGCGCCTCGAGCGCGCCATCTTCATCACGGCAGAGGCCTACGAAGCTAACGAGCGCGCCGATGTCTCGCCGGCCTCGCGTCTGCAGCGCCTGTTCGTGGGCGACGTCGAAGTCGTCCGCCTGCACGCGCACTGACGGCGCCGGCTGCGACGTCATATCAGCCGCCCGTCATGGGTGGGAAAAAGGCGACTTCGCGCGCGGCGCCGATCGGCGCATCCGCCGCCGCATGCCTTTTATCGACGGCTGCGCGGATCGTCGCCGGATTGGCGAAAGCCGCCGCATAGCCATCGCCGCGCCGAGACAACCATTCGATCAGTTGACGCACGGTAACGACTTCGCCAGGCGGCGCGATTTCTTCTTCCGAAAGGCCGATGCGCTCGCGCACCCAGGCGAAGTAGAGCGCTTTCATGGCGCGTCGTCTTCCCCAAAATGGCCCCATGCCGACTGGAGATAGTCGAAACCGGTGTAGAGAGTCAGAATCGCGGCGGCCCATAGAAGCGTCGCGCCGATCTTGACCGTGCCGGGAAGGACGACCTCGCCCGCGGGTCCTGCGATCAGGAAGCCCAGCGCCACGAGTTGGGCCGCAGTTTTCCACTTGGCGATCGCGGAAACCGGTAACCGCACCTTGAGTTCGGCCAAGTGCTCACGCAGACCCGACACAAGAATTTCGCGGCAAAGGATGATGATCGCCGCCCACATCGTCCAGCCGGCAAGAGTCTGGTCGGCGACGAGCGCCATAAGGGTCGTCGCGACGAGCAGCTTATCGGCGATAGGATCGAGCATGCGACCGAGCGGCGAATGCTGCTGCCAGATCCTCGCAAAATAGCCGTCAAGAAAATCCGTCACGGCGGCGGCGATGAACACGCCGAGGGCCGCCCATCGCGCCCAGTGCTCAGTAAAGCTCAAAAGCAGGCCTGCCACCACCGGAACGGCGATGACGCGGCCATAGGTCAGCAGATTGGGCAGCGCCAGCGCTTGCGACCGACGCTTGGCGGTGACAGCCGTCTCGGACATGAGCCAAGGGAATATGTCCCCGGCTGCCAATGTCAATAGAAAGGGCGAGCTTGCCGCCGCGGCGGGCCCGGACTCGCGGCGTCACTCGCGGTCGAGTGCGAAAGCTCCCGGCCCCGCCGCCGCAAAAAACAGAAAAACAAAGCAGTAGAGCGCGGCGATCTCACCTTTGTTGAGGATTGGCCAGAGTTCTTGCCCGGCGTGAAAGAAGAAATAAGCGACCGCCATTTGGCCTGCGAGGATGAAGGCGACAGGCCGGGTGAACAGCCCGATCAGCATCAGCAATCCGCCGACGAGTTCGAGCACGCCGGCCGCTCCTAGGAGCGAGAACAATTTCAAACCATCGAACATCGCAACATGAGGGACGCCGAAGAGCTTTGCCAAGCCGTGCTGCATGAAAAGCAGAGCCGCTACGATGCGAAGGAGGCCTTGCGCGTGAGGGGCGAAGCGCTGGGGGATAATCCGCAAAGTAGTCATAGGGTTGGCCTCCTAAAGAATGCTGGCGATTTCCTCGAAAGCGAGCCGCGGGCCGCGAGGATAGAGCTTTGCAGGATCACCATATCCAATGTTGATCAAAAAATTCGATTCTATCCGGGTTCCTTGGAAGAATTCCGCGTCGACCTTGGCCTTGTCAAAGCCGCTCATCGGTCCGCAGTCCAAACCAACCGCGCGAAGCGCGAGAAGCAGATAGGCGCCCTGCAGCGAGCCATTGCGGAAAGCTGTTTCTTCGATCAACGGCTCATTGCCGATGAACCAGGAACGGGCGTCCGTCGCCGGATAAAGGTGCGGGAGACTTTCAGGAAAATCGAGATCATAGCCGACGATCGCGGTCGCGGGCGCGGCCATGGTCTTTGGGCGATTGGAGTCAGACATCGCCGGCGCGAGCCGAGCCTTCGCCTCCGGCGTGCGCACGAAGATGACGCGCATCGGCGAGCAATTGGCGCTTGTCGGCCCCCATTTGGCGTAGTCGACGGCGAGTTCGAGCAGGCTATCCGGCACTTCTTTGGGAAGCCAGCCGTTGTGTGTTCGCGCCGCCGTAAAGAGCTGCTCAAGCGCTTCAGGCGCAATCGGACCTGCGGCCAGCCTGTCGGTCGTCATCACTCTCCCCCGGAAGCGTTTAGATGTCGCGCCCCTCGACTTCGAGGCGCAGGCGTTCCTCGCTCTTGCGAAGCGAATCCTGCTGGGGCGAGATCGCCAGCGACTTCTTATAGGCTGCAAGCGCGCCTTTCTTGTCGCCGGACTTTTCTTTTAGAGCGCCAAGAGCGGCAAAAGCGTCGAAGCGTTTTGGCTCGAGCGTCGCTGCAGTATCGAGGTCGACGATGGCCCCGCCATCATCGCCCTGCTCAGCCCGCACTTTGGCGCGCTGGACGTAACCTTCGGACCACTGCGGCGAGAGCGCGACGATGTAGTCGAGAAGATTCAGCGCAAGCAGTGGCGCTCCAGCCGCATCCGCCGCAAGAGCGCGCGCGGCAAGCAGATTCATCGTGTCCGACTCAGAGTGCGACCAGCGGCTGACGATCGCCGCCGAGAGGCCCTGAGCTTCTCTCTCGTCTTCGGCTTGCTCCAGATGCAGATAAAGCCGCGCCATTTCTTCGGCGCGCCGCTCGGCGGGGTCCTTAGGCAGCGGAGGCGCCGCCGCCCGAGGGCGCTGCTCAGAATCGAAATCGCCCCCGCCCTGCCCGGGGGGCAGACTGCGCATCCCAGGCGGCAAGGGAATTCTTCCAATCCCCGGAATGAAGAGGAAATCGCCGCCATCTCCAAATGATTCGATCGACGGCGCCCCCGACTCGTCCGCGAGCGCCAGGCTAGCGGGCAAGGCCGCCAAAAAGACGACAATCGACAGCGGAAGAAGCGGCGGCGTTCGCATTGCCGCTAACATAGCGCGATTAAACAGAAACGGCCACAGCAGCCGGCGCGACCACGTATTAGATTAACCTTTTGTAAGCCAAAACGCGACGCGAGTCGTGTGAATTCATCCTACGTTCAGGCGAGGCGCCCGAATTCTTTCTGCACTAGTTAGGATTATTGGGAACAACCGCGCTTATCACGCCAACAACGTTGCAGCCCGCGTTTTAATTCGCGGAGCTCCTGGAGCTGGGATCGATGATGGATACGATACGCCGTCTGTTGCAAGAGAACGGCCGTCTGCATACGCCGGTGGAACAGTTGTCGGATATCGATGACCTTTACAGTGCAGGACTAACGCCTTTCGCCGCCATTCGCACGATGCTCGCGCTCGAAGAAGCCTTCGACATAGAATTTCCGGTCGGAATGCTGCGCCGGCAAAGCTTCGCGTCGATCAGCGCCGTTTGCGATTGTGTCAACCAACTGGTGACGTCGGCCCAACGCCGCGCTGCTTAGCTAGTTAAGGCCGCGCGGAGATTATACGCCTCGAAGAGCGCTGCGGATCAGCGCCGCCCATGGTTGCAGCGATTTCCTCGCTGCGCTAGTCGTCCTGGAGAAAGGCTCGAACGCCGAGCCTTGCGACGACGAGAATTCAATGCCTCCCTATCGTTCACGAACGACGACCCACGGCCGCAACATGGCAGGCGCACGCGGCCTGTGGCGTGCGACCGGCATGAAGGAGGAGGACTTCGGCAAGCCGATCATCGCGGTCGCCAATTCCTTCACCCAGTTCGTCCCGGGCCATGTGCATTTGAAGGATCTCGGCCAGCTTGTCGCCGCCGAGATTGAAAAGGCGGGCGGCGTCGCGAAGGAGTTCGACACCATCGCGATCGATGACGGAATCGCCATGGGGCACGACGGGATGCTCTATTCCCTGCCCTCACGCGATCTCATCGCCGACAGCGTCGAATATATGGTCAACGCGCATTGCGCCGACGCGCTGGTCTGCATCTCGAATTGCGACAAGATCACGCCCGGCATGTTGATGGCGGCGCTGCGTCTCAACATTCCGACGGTTTTTGTTTCCGGCGGTCCGATGGAAGCCGGCAAGGTCGTGCTCGCTGGCAAAGAGCATGCGCTCGATTTGGTCGACGCGATCATCGCTGGCGCCGACGATACGGTCAGCGAAGCGGACGTCGCCACGATCGAGCGCTCCGCCTGCCCGACCTGCGGATCATGCTCGGGCATGTTCACCGCGAATAGCATGAACTGTCTGACCGAGGCATTAGGTCTGTCGCTTCCCGGCAACGGATCGACGCTCGCAACGCATGCCGATCGTCGCCGGCTCTTCGTCGAAGCCGGCCATCTCATCGTCGATCTCGCGCGCCGCTACTATGAGCAGAACGATGAAAGCGTGCTGCCGCGTTCGATTGCGACCTTCGAAGCGTTCGAGAACGCCATCACGCTCGACATCGCCATGGGCGGCTCCACCAACACTGTGCTGCATCTTCTCGCGGCGGCGCATGAGGCGGAGGTTGATTTCACCATGGCCGACATCGATCGGCTGTCGCGGCGCGTGCCGGTGCTGTGCAAGGTCGCGCCGTCCGCCCCCGACGTTCATCTCGAAGACGTGCATCGCGCCGGCGGCGTTATCGCCATTCTCGGCGAGTTGCTGCGCGCAGGGCTTTTGCATGGAGATCTTCCGACAGTCCACAGCCCATCAATCAGCGACGCGGTCGACAGGTGGGACATTGCGGTGACGCAGAGCGAGACCGCGCGCACGTTCTTCCGCGCCGCGCCCGGCGGCGTGCCGACGCAAGTCGCCTTCAGCCAAGACCGCCGATACAAAGAGCTCGACGCCGATCGCGAAAAAGGCGCGATACGGGATGCGGCGCACGCCTTTTCCAAGGATGGCGGGCTCGCCGTGCTCACCGGCAATCTCGCGCTCGACGGCTGCATCGTGAAGACGGCCGGAGTCGACGAGTCGATCCTGAAATTTGCCGGCCCTGCTAAGGTCTACGAGAGCCAGGACGCCGCGGTTTCGGGAATTCTTACGGGCGACGTAAAGGCTGGCGACGTCGTCGTCATCCGTTACGAGGGTCCACGCGGCGGCCCCGGCATGCAGGAGATGCTTTATCCGACGAGCTATCTGAAGTCGAAAGGGCTCGGCAAGGCGTGCGCGCTGGTGACGGACGGAAGATTTTCCGGCGGCACGGCCGGACTATCGATCGGCCACGTGTCTCCCGAGGCGGCGGAAGGCGGCGCAATCGCCTTGGTAAGAGACGGCGACCGCATCGAAATCGACATCCCGTCGCGTACGATCACGCTCGCGGTTGGCGAGAACGAACTCGCGGCGCGCCGCGCCGAACAGTCCGCCAAGGGCTTCGTCCCCGCCAAACCTCGACCGCGTAAAATCTCAACGGCGCTGCGCGCCTATGCCTCGATGACGACGAGCGCGGCGAAGGGCGCGGTCCGACAGGTCTCTTGACCTTTCGCATTTCTCGCGTGCGTCGTAGACTGACCCGCGCATTCTTCCCGTCGCCGGAACAAAATGTCTCCGTCACGCAAATTCGTCGCTTCCGGACTGTTTGGCATCGTTCTGGGATTCGCCGTGCTTGTGCTTGCCAGCTATATCGCTGTGCACGCCGAATTCCAGCGCCGATCAGCAGGCGCATGGCTGCGCCACACGATTCAGGTGCAAAGCAATCTTTACCGGCTTTATGGCTTGCTGCAGGCCGCTGAGAGCGGCCAACGCGGCTTCATCATCACTCAAGACGAGCGCTATCTCGAAGCATGCACCGAAGCGACGAGCAAGCTGCCTGCCATTCTCGACGAACTTTCTGATCGCGTCGGAGACAATCCCAAGCAGCTCCAAGCGATCGCCGAGATGCGGACGCTGTTTGGCGAAAGGCTCGAGATTATCGATGAGGTGATCGCCGATGTGCGGGCGGGGCAGCTCGACAAGGCTGTTCAACTCATCAAGTCCGGGCGCGGAAAGGCGCTGATGGACCGGCTCCGCGTCATCATCCATACGATGAACGAGAGCGAGGAAAATATGCTCGAATCGCGCGAGCGCGATCTCAATGCGGCAGGCGGCCAGTTCGACGCGGCCATTTGGGCCTTAGGCGGCATAATCTTCGCGCTCGGCGCTTTTTCACTTCTCAACGCACAAAAACAGATGAAGGCGATTGAGACGTCGCGCGATTCGCTAAAGGCCGCCTACGACCAGTTGATTGGGGAAACCACGCGTCGCGAAGCGCTCGAGTCCCAGTTGCGGCAATCGCAGAAGCTCGAAGCGATTGGCCACCTGACTGGAGGCATCGCGCATGACTTCAATAATATGCTTGGCGTCATCGTCTCGAGCCTTCATCTGTTGCGGCGAAAGCTTGCGGGCTCGGATGGCGAATATGCTCAACTGATCGACTCGGCGATGGACGGCGCCGATCGCGCCGCTGCTATGGTTCGCAGGCTCCTGGCCTTCTCACGACGCCAACCCCTGTCGCCGCGTCCGCTCGACGCCAATAAGTTCGTCGCCAGCATTTCCGACATGGTGCGCCGAGCGCTTGGCGAAAAGATTGAACTCGAAACCGTCCTTGCGGGAGGCCTCTGGATAACGAAAATCGATCAGCACGAGTTGGAAAGCGCAATCGTCAACCTTGCGGTCAATGCGCGCGACGCAATGCCCAACGGCGGCAAGCTGACGATCGAAACGGCCAATTGCTATCTTGACGACGCCTACGCCGCCGAAAACCAAGACCTGAGGCCGGGTCAATATGTGATGATCGCCGTCACCGACACCGGCCAGGGCATGTCGCCGGAGGTCATCTCGCAGGCCTTCGATCCGTTCTTTACGACGAAGCCTTCCGGCAAGGGCACAGGACTCGGGCTCTCACAGGTTCATGGCTTCGTCAAACAGTCGGGCGGCCACGTCAAAATCTATTCCGAATCCGGACGCGGAACATGCATCAAACTCTATCTTCCGCGCTTCATTCACGTGGAAGCCCCCGCCACAATATCCGCGACGGCTCCAAAGCCGCTCTATCTCCCGCTTGGAACCCCAGAAGAAGTCGTGCTCCTCGTCGAAGACGATGACACGGCGCGCCGCGTCACGGCGCAAGGCGTGCGAGAATTGGGATACACAGTTTTGGAGGCCGAGAACGGGCGCGCGGCGATCGACATCATCCGCCAACGCGTCGATATCGCCTTGCTGCTCACCGACGTCGTTATGCCAGACATGGACGGCGCCCGTCTCGCGCGCGAGGCGGTCTTTCGCCGGCATAATCTGCGTGTGCTGTTCATCACTGGATATACGCGCAACGCCATCGTGCACAACGGCGTTCTCGACCCGGGCGTCAAACTGCTGACGAAGCCCTTCACTTTGGAGCAACTCGCCGTCAAGATGCGAGAGATCTTGAACGGGAAGTAGCAGAACGCGATTCTGTGTGGTCCTGAATCAGTCTTCGGCTTTGAGCGGACGCGTCAAAAGCGCTTCGATGGCCCCGTCGACGCTGAGCCGCGCGGAGAGAATGGCGTCGACAGCCTCAGCGATCGGCAGTTCGACGTCATGCGCACGCGCCATTTCAACAAGGACGCGCGCCGTAAAGGCGCCCTCCGCAAGCTTGCCATGCGTCGCGTCTTTCGCCGCCTCACCCCGACCCAGCGCTTCGCCGAGCGCGAAATTACGCGATTGGACCGAACCGCAGGTGAGCACCAGGTCGCCCAATCCGGAAAGACCCATCAAGGTCTCCTGACGCGCGCCGAGCGCGCGCCCAAGCCGCATCAGCTCGGCAAATCCGCGCGCGATGAGCGCCGCCTGCGCGCTGGCGCCAAGCCCGCGGCCATGGCTCATCCCTGCGGCAATGGCCAGGACGTTTTTCGCAGAGCCGCCGATCTCGACGCCGCGCACGTCGGTGGAGCGATAAAGTCGGAATGTCTTCGTTGAAAGCTCTTCGCAGAGACTCCGCGCCAGCGCCTCGTCATGCGCCGCAAGAGTAACGGCCGTCGGAAGACCCCGGCATACATCCACCGCGAAACTCGGACCCGAAAGCACGGCAATGCTGGCCTGAGGCAGTTCGTCACTCGCGACTTCGCTTAAAAACTTACGGCGGTCGCGTTCAATGCCCTTGGCGCAAATCACGAAGGCGGCGCCGTCGCGCATATAGGGCCGTGCGGCCCGCGCCGTCATGCGGATCGCTTGTGCAGGCGTCACGGCGAGAACGATGTCCGCTTCGCGCAAAACCGAGATGTCGCTCGTCGGCGCGACGGCGGCGGCGAACGGCAGCCCCGGCAATCGGCGCTTGTTCTCGCGGTCGCGCGCGAGCGTTTCGGCGGTCTTAGGATCATGCGCCCATAACGGTACGCGCTGGCGGCCCTGAGCGGAGACATTGGCGAGCGCAACGCCCCATGCGCCCGCTCCGAGAACTGCAACCGCCGCTCGCGTCATCTTAAGCCGACCAGCTGATTGTCGGGACGCGACCAAAGCCTCTCGAAAGCATCGCGAAATCGCGCCGCCGCTTGAGGGCTCTCGATCACGATCAGATCATTGTCCTGATAGACTTCGCCGGAGATGCTGAAATTCGCCGAACCGCTGCGCAACACCCGACCGTCCACCTGATATGATTTGAGATGCATCAGATCGCGCGAGCGGCCTTTGCGGCGCACCTCGATGTTCGGCGCATCGGCGATCTCCTCGATCGCTGAAGCGCCGCGTCCCCTGTCTTCGCCGTCGAGATAGATGCGCACTTTGACGCCGCGCATCGCCGCGCGGCCGAGCGCGCTCATGAGAGACCGGTCGGTCAAAACATAGGCCGCCATGTCGATTGAGTGGCGCGCCTCGCCAATGAGTCGCGCGTCGACCAAGCCGAAATCTTCGCCCGGCCCGTAGAGCACGCGCACGCCCGCGAAGGTCGGCTCTTCTGCAAGGAGTCCGGCGGGCTGCGGCGTCGGCGCGAGCGCCATGGCCCCGAGCGCCGTTAGGAAAAGCAATCGCATCGATGCGCGCCTCAGGCCTTGCCGTGATGCGATTTGCTCGGCGCGGCGTCAAGCGGCCAGCGCGGCCGGGGCGCGAAGTCGAGTTCGTCGGTCAATCCCCGCTTCAAGCGCTCGAGACCCGCCCAGGCGATGATCGCTCCATTGTCCGCGCAGAGCGCCGCCGGCGGCGAAATAAACCGCAGTCCGCTTTCGGCGCATAACCGCATGAGCGCGCGGCGAATGGCGCCGTTGGCGGCGACGCCGCCGCCGATGACGAGGCCATGTGGCGCTCGGCCCTCGGTTTTCGCGAACATGCGAACGCCGGAGCGCACGCGGTCGACGATCACGTCGACGATCGCGGCCTGAAACGATGCCGCGAGGTCTTTGACGTCTTTGTCATTTGGCGTCTGAAGCTTGAGGATTTCCTGCCGCACCGCTGTCTTCAGTCCCGAGAGCGAAAAGTCGGCTCCCTCCCGGCCGAGCATCGGGCGCGGAAAATCGAAACGATGCGGGTCGCCCTCAAGCGCCAGCTTCTCGATTTCCGGACCGCCTGGATAGGGAAGCTCCAACATCTTGGCGACCTTGTCGAAGGCTTCGCCTGCGGCGTCGTCGACGGTGGAGCCCAGTCGTCGATAGGCGCCGACGTCTTTAACCGCAACGAGTTGTGTGTGTCCGCCGGAGATGAGGAGCGCCAGAAAGGGAAAGTCCAGATGATCCGTCAGTCGCGCCGTCAGCGCATGGGCTTCGAGGTGATTGACGGCGATAAAGGGTTTGTTGAGCGCGAGCGCCATAGCCTTGCCTGCCGTGAGCCCGACGAGAACCCCTCCGATAAGTCCAGGGCCAGCCGCCGCTGCAATTGCGTCAAGGTCCTTCGCGTCTGTCTGAGCGCGCTCGAGCGCGCGCCGGATCAGACGATCAAGCACGTCGATATGGGCGCGCGCGGCGATCTCCGGCACGACTCCGCCATAGGCCGCATGACGGGCGATTTGGCTCAACACCTCGTTTGAGAGAATTTCTCCGCCTTCGGCGCCAAGCCGCTCCGACACGACGGCGGCCGCGGTCTCATCGCAAGTGGTTTCGATGCCTAAAACGCGCATACCGCTCCTTTGGCGCAAGGTTTTGTGTCGCTAGTTTTTTCATCTGGCCCACCGAGCTTATACTGCCATGCGAAGACACGGTTATAAAATTGTTATTGGCGAATGGCTTAAAGCAATAGCTCATCCATTTGAGGGAAGTGACTAAGCGTGAAACGCAACGCTAAAGATAGCTTGATTAAATTTTTTAGAATTGCTGCGCCTCCCCCTTGACACGGTCTCGGCGAATACAAGTTGGGTCAGCAGATCGTTGCTTCCCCGACGGCAGCTATATCTTGAGCTGAGTATTAAACTGGCTAAGGCGAAGAGGTAATTAGCGTCCCGGTTGAGGTTGCCCGCGGTCTAAACTGTATGGAGGTGAAAATGGCGTCGAACAAGATTAAAGCCTTAGCGTTAACGTCTGGAATTGCAATGGCCGCCATGATCGGCTCTACAACTCTGGCTGAAGCGCGTTATTGCCGGGCCCATTACGGCTGGCATAGGCACTGCGTCACCAACTACTGCCGGCCGAGCTACTATGGCTATTATCGTCCGACCTACTGGGGCTATCGTCCCGTCGCCAGCTGCTGGCGGCCGAGGTGTGGCTGGTACGGCGCGAATTGGCCGGGCTACTATGGCTATGGCGGCTATGGTGGCGGCTATTGGGGATATGGCGGCGCCCTCGGCGCAGGCGCGGGCCTGCTCGGCGCAGGACTGTTCGGCATATTCTGATCAATTTAGCCGTCCGCGGGCCGTTGCGTTCGCTCGCGGAGCTAAAAAAGGAGCGTCCGCTCTCACCAGCGGACGCTCGCTTTTTGAGTAATGCGTTAGCGGGCTCGTTCCGCTTGCCCTTGGCGCGTTCCCGCCTATAGTCGCGCGCGACAAAGCGCCGGCGGATAATGACATCTCCCCCTTCCCTTCGCATTGGAACGCGCGGCAGTCCGCTCGCGCTCGCGCAGACCAACTTGGTCCGCGAAGCGCTGATGCGCGCGCATGCGGGAAGCGAAACGGATTTCCCCATTGAGATCATCCGCACGACGGGCGATCAGATTCAGGACCGGCCGCTATCCGAATCTGGCGGCAAAGGGCTTTTCACCAAAGAACTCGATGCCGCGCTCATCGCGGGCGCAATCGACCTCGCCGTACATTCTTCGAAGGACCTGCCGACCCATTTGCCGAGCGAAATCATCATCTCCGGCTATCTGCCGCGAGAGGACGCGCGCGACGCCTGGATATCGCGCGGCGGACTCACGCTTCATGAGCTTCCCGCCGGCGCCGTGGTTGGAACCGCCTCGCTGCGCCGCGTCGCGCAGGTGAAACGTCGAAGGCCCGACCTCGAGACGACGCTGCTTCGCGGCAATGTCGAGACTCGTTTGAAGAAAGTCGAGAATGGTGAGATCGACGCAACGCTTCTTGCCCTCGCTGGCTTGAAGCGGCTGGGACTCGCCGACCGCGCGACGGCGCTGCTTTCCTTGGAGGAGTTCCCGCCGGCTTGCGGACAGGGCGCGATCGGCGTCACGCGGCGCGCCGGAGACAATGCCACGCGCGACCTGTTGGCGCCGCTGTTTGACGCTGCGACCGGCTTTGCGCTCGCCGCCGAGCGCGCTTTTCTTACGGCGCTTGATGGCTCCTGCCGCACGCCGATCGCCGGCCATGCGCAGATTCATGGAGAAGAACTTTCCTTTGTCGGCGAGGTGTTGAAAGCCGACGGCGCGGAGGCTTATGTCGTGCGCCGGCGCGGACGCGCCATCGACGCCGCGCTGATTGGCGCCGACGCCGGCAAGGAAATCCTGCTCCGCCTGCCGCATGGCGTCGCGGGGCTTATGTGAAGCCTGTCCTGGTGCTGCGCGCGGTCGAAGACGCCGCGCGCACAGCGGAGAAACTCCGCGCGTTGGGCGTAACGTCCGTGCTGTCGCCCGTGTTGGAAATCGTTCCGACCGGCGCAAAAATTCCACAAGGGGAATATGACGCGGCGCTCGTTTCAAGCGCCAAGGGCGTTGAACTGTCCGACGACGATGCGGAAGCGTTCAAGACTTTGCCCTTTCACGCCATCGGCGCGAAAACGGCGGCGGCGGCGCGCGCGCGCGGCTGGCGCCCTGATATCGTCGCCGGAAGCGCCGAAGCGATCCTGCCGCTGCTGCTGGCGCGCTATCCACGGCCCGCGCGCTTCCTATATCTCGCAGGATGCGATCGCCAGTCGACGCTGGAGGCTGGGCTATGCGCCTCCGGCCATGAAGTTATAGCGGTCGAGGTTTATGAGGCGCGGGCGGCTCAGGCGCTTGCGCCCGAGGCCGTCGCCGCCCTCGCGGCAAACAGGATCGACGCCGCCCTGCACTATTCTCGACGCAGCGCCGAGATTTTTCTGACGCTCGCGCGAGCCCTGGGAATTATCGAACAGCTTCGGATCGTCTCACATTTCGCCTTGTCAGAAGAGGTGGCGAACCCGCTCTTGCGCGAGGGCTTTTTGGATGTAAGCGTCGCCGAACGGCCAGACGAAGAGCATTTATTGGCGTTGCTCGCGAAACGCGAGCATTGAGCGTTGCACAGCAGCGCAATGACAAAAGCAAAATAGGGAGACGACCGATGTTTCGATCAACGCTCGCTTCAATCCTGCTTTTGATCGCCGCCGCGACAGCCGCTCCTTCCTTGGCCCATGCGGAGAACCTTGTCGCGCGCTGCGCAAAAGTCGGCGACGACGACAAGGCGAAGCCCATTCCCGCAGCGCTCGTTCCAAAAGCGCGCCAACTTTTCGGCTTTTCGCCGCAGACGCCAAACGCCGTCATTCGCAAGGGCACGAGCTATCGCTGCATGGGTGGCAAGGCCTGGCTCTGCAATGTCGGCGCGAATCTCGTCTGCGGCAAGGCGAACGCGGCGCAGAGCATGCCCGGCGCTACGGCGTTCTGCAAACAGAATCCCGGTTCGGATGTCGTTCCGATGGCGGCGACAGGCCATGACACGATCTACGAATGGAAATGCGTCGGGCCGAATGCGCAGATCATGCGCCAAGTCGTCACTGTCGACCCGCGCGGCTTCATCGCCGAGAATTGGAAGCCGCTCAATTGAGCATTTTCCGCTGAAGTGAATGCCGGTTCGGCGGGGAAAAAGCGTCAAACGATATCTGTCTGAAAAACTCGGATGTCATTCCCGACGCTCGCGAAGCGAGCGATCGGGAATCCAGAGTCACGACGAGCATCTTGGAGGGTTGCTCTGGATTCCCGGTCAGGCCTCCGGCCTGCCGGGAATGACACGCCAAGCAAACAGATCATGCGGGTTCCGTATCCATTCGAAAAACCAGAGCATGTCTATTCGAAGACTCACCGCTCGCCGAAGCGCGCGTAAAGCTCCTTCGACAGCTCCTTGAGCGCATCATCGGCTTTCGTCCCGCCGATATTCGTCGTCATCACCATGGCGAGGTCGGATTTAGGCTGCAGCAGAAGATAGGCGACGTTCATTTCGTTCGAGCCGCCATGAAAGAGGAAAGGCTCGCGCGCGAAGGGCAATTGCACCGTGACCCAGCCGAAGCCATAACCGCCGAAGGAAGGCGTTCCCGGCGCGGCGTCGGGCTTCGGCGGCATGTCGATGACTTTCGTATGGAGCTTGCGCAACGTCTCCTTCGAGACCAGCGCCGGCCCTCTCTTGCCCTCTCCCGCATTCCATGAGGCCCATTTGGCGAGATCGAGGATGGAGAGGTGAACCGTCCCCGCCGGCCCCATGATCTCGGGATTATCGCCATTAGGCCCCGCCAGCATCGGCTTTGGACCTTCCGGCAGCGGAATATGGCCGAGCGGCGCATCGATCCGCCCGAGGCTCGATTGCGGGCCGAAACCGGCGCTTTTCAAGCCGAGCGGATCGAAGATGCGCGTCGCGATGAGCTCTTCCCAAGTCTTGCCGCTTGCTTTCTCCAAAATCGCGCCCGCGAGAATGTAGCCCATATTCGCATAGGCGAATTTTTCGCCGGGCTTCGACTGCAAAGGCTGCGCGACCAATTGCTTGACGAGCCAATAGCGCAATTCGTCGAGATTCTTCTTCTGTTGCGCGAAAGACTCCTGAAGAAGTTTGTCATGCGCGTCATTGTCGCTCGGGATGCCGCTTGTGTGCGAGAGGAGTTGTTCGAGCGTGACGCCCTTCACATCGGCGTTCATGCTCCCCGCAAGCTCGGGAAAGGCCTCGGCGACGGTCGTATTCCAGCGCAGCTTGCCGCTTTCGACCAACATCGCCGCAAGCAGCGCGGTCATCGCCTTGGTGTCGGAGCCGATATGGAAGCGGTCGTCGATGGTCACGCGCGCGTTGACGCCCGCACGACGCAGGCCGACGGCGCCGGCGGCGACGATCTTGCCGTTTTTCACGACCGCCGCCGCAAGCGCGGGAAGGCCATAGCGCGTAAGATAGGGCTGCAGCATGGCGTCGAGCGAAACGCGCGCGCGATTCGCCGCATGCGCCGCCATCGCAAAGGGCGAGATGACTGCGAACAGTGTGACCAGCATTCTGAGCGCGCGCATGAAGCCTCCGTGGTCGTCAAAGCAATACGCGATCCGGTTAGGCAGTTCGCTTCACGTTGTCATTCCCGGCAGGCCGCAGGCCTGACCGGGAATCCAGAGCAATGCCCGAAATGTTTGTATAACTCTGGATTCCCGATCGCGCGCAAAGCGCGCGTCGGGAATGACATCAGGGCGGTTCAATCGGAAAGACAAACCCGCAAGGACGAACATCAAATCGGACGATGGACGCAAGAGCAACTGTTGCGCAAAGTCGCCACTATCGCCCCGCAAGCGCCCAGCCGATAAGCACCATCACGGGACCGACCAACGTCTCTCCCTCGACCTTTCCGGGCAAATCCGCGATCGTGCCTTTGACCACCCGCTCATACGGCGTCGACGCGCGTTCGATGAGGAAGGCGGGCGTATCATGCGACATGCCCTCCTGCAGCAAGCGACGCGACAATTCCGGCAGCGTACGATTGCCCATATAGACCGCCGTCGTCGCGCGTTCGTCAGCGAGCGCGCCCCAATCGAAGTCCTCGGGAAACTCGCCGTCTTTCGTGTGCGCGGTGATGAATTGCAGGCGCCTGGCCGTCTCGCGGTTCGTTAGCGATGCGCCGATCGCAGCGCCGCCAGCGCAGGCGGCGGTAACGCCGGGCACGATCTCTATCAAGAAACCTGCCTCGCGCAAGGCGGCGATCTCTTCATTGGCGCGGCCGAAGATGAGCGGATCTCCCCCTTTCAGCCGCACGACGTTCTTGCCCTCGCGCGCAAGCTCGACAAGCAAAGCGCTGATTTCTTCCTGGCGCACGGAGGGCGCATAGCCGCGCTTGCCGACATTGATGCGCATGGCCTCGCGCCGCGCGAAATCGAGAATGCTCGCCGGAACGAGATCGTCAAAGAGCACGACGTCGGCGCCCGCGAGCGCGCGCATGCCTTTCAGCGTCAGCAGCTCGGGATCGCCCGGGCCCGCGCCGACCATGGTCACGCGCCCGCGCGTCGTTGCCTCGGCGCCGGCGCGCGCTTCCTCAAGCAGCGCCACGCGATCTTCCTCTTGCGGCGCACGTTCGATTTCGCGAAAGGCGAGCCGCGTAAATCGACGCCAGAAGTCGCGCCGCGCCAAAAAGTCGAGACCGGACGCGCGCACGAGCGGCCGCCAGACCTGGGCCGCGCGCGCCCAGGCTTGAAAAGTGGCGGGCACGAGCGTCTCGATTCGCCCGCGGACGGCTTGCGCAAAAACCGGGGACGCGCCGCCCGTCGAAACGCCGATCACAAGCGGCGAGCGATTGACGATGGCGCCCATGGTGAAATCGCTGAGCGCCGGGCGGTCGGTGAGATTGAGCGGCACGCCGGCTGCACACGCCCATTCATGCGCCTTTTGAGCGAGAGCGTCTTCCTCAATCACGCCAAGCGCCATCGCCGCGCCGATGAAATCTTTCGGCGCGACGTCGCGCGCATGAATGGAGACGTTGTCGCGCGCCCGCGCGATCTCGAGCAGCTTGTCGCAAGGCGCCTCAGCGAAAACATCGACCCGCGCGCCGGTCGCCGCCGCGAGATCGACCTTCCAGGCCGCCGCTTCGCCGCCGCCGATGACAAGCACGCGCCGCCCGGCAAGAGCGTAGAACACCGGCAGCGTCGCCAGCGGCTGCATCAGATCGGCGGATACTTCGTCGGGCTTGCGGGTCACGGCGTCCTAGGTGCAGTCCCGGCGGGCGCGGCGCAAGAGCTAAGCTCCGGGTTTTCGACTGCGGACGCGCTTTTTTGGGCAAGGCGAGGATCGGCGCCGAATGAATAATCCATTCCGCGCCGATCGGCGAGCCACCAGACCGCGGCGCCGCTAGAACCTCGCGTTCAGCGTCACATAGGCCGAGCGCGGGGCGCCGGGCGTAATGTTGTTATTGTTGTGCGCGAATACGTAGTAGCGAGCGCCCGCCAGATTCTCCACATTGAGCTGCCCCGAGACGTTCTCGCTCAACTTGACGAAGAGCGCGCCGTCCACGCGCGCGTAACCCGGCACGACGACGAAATTGTCGATGGTCGGATAGAACTTCGAATTATAGACGACGCCAGCGCCCACGCCCAGAACGCCGGGACCCGCATCAAAGAAAGAGGAAACGTCATATTTGTTCCAGAAGGAGAAGGTGTTTCTGGGCACGGAGGGATTGGTCTTGCCGACGTCGGTGAAGAACGGCGTCCGGATGGTGGGCTGCCTGTCGGTCCTGACGACGCGCGCGTCCTGATAGCCGTAGCCGAGCGAAACCTCCCATTGGTCGGTAAGATAACCCACGAGCCCGAGCTCTGCGCCCTGCGTCCTTGTGTTTGCGAGAATGGCGGTCGTTGCGTCGACCGTGAGCTGTTGGTTCGAACGATTAAGCTGATACAGAGCCCCGGTGAGGAGCAAGGCGGGCAGCAACTGCGCCTTAAATCCCACCTCGACATTCTCGAAGCTCTGCGGCGCGAGATTGGCGACGGATGGAAACAGAACGTTGAACTGGTCTCCCGCCACTGGCAGGAAGCTTCGCGAATAGGAGCCGTAGAACGACACATTCTCGACCGGCTTGAACACAAGGCCGAAGCGCGGCGACCACACATTGTCGACACGGCGCAGCTGGCCTCTAAAGTCGGTCGGACCGGGATCGAAGCCGGTGAATTTCAGGTCGAACCTGTCGTAACGCACGCCAGCGATCACGTCGAAATAGCGGGTGACTTCGATCTGATCCTGAACATAGCCTGCGGCGAGATCGAGATCGGTATGGCGACGACGGTTGGGATTGGCGAACACCACCGGGAAATACGCGGTTGGCATCCAAAATGGCGTCGTCACGCGCCGGGTTGCGCAGGACAGATTGAAGCAGGAGAGATTGCGATTGTCGTCGGTTTTCTGATTGCCGACTTCGGCGCCAAACATCACCGTGTGACGTATGTCCGGCGTCATCTGCCATTTATAGACGAGGTCAGTCTGGTTGAAGATGTTTTGGCGCGGATTCGAGTTGACATAACCATCGAGGCGAACGGCGCCTACGGGCGTTACGCTCCTGGCAAATGGATTGAGTTGCGTCGTAACGAAGCCCAGACCTTGATCCGGGAACGTGTTCTGATAGCGCTTCTCATAATCCGCATAGACGGTCTGGTTGCGGATATTTAGGCCGAAGTCCGTCGTGTGATCGAACGCGAGCGCGGCGCGATTGAGATCGACTTTGGCGTAATTCACCTCTTCGACCGAAGGATTGCCCACGCCGAAGAAGGCGTCGATCGGCGCCGGCGCCGGATATCCCGGATAGATCGACGAGCCTCCGAAAACCAAGCCGCCCACCGAGGGAACGCCGCGATCGGCTGTGCGGCGATCACGGAAATGTTCATAGCTAAAGGTGATGAAGGTCTTTTCGAGCGGATGCCACGTCATCGTCGGATTGATGCCGTAGCGCTCGAGCTTGAAGAAGTCGCGGTAGCCGTATGACTGCTCGTAGAGCCCGTTGATTCGGAAAGCGAGCGTTTCGTTGATCGCGTCGCCGACGTCGACCGTGAGGCGCTTGCGGGCGAAACTGCCTGAACTGACGCTCATCGAGCGCAGCGTTGCGCCGTCGGCCTTTTTGGTGACGCGATTGACGATGCCGCCGCCGCCCCCGCGGCCGAAAATCAGCGCATTGGGTCCCTTGAGAACTTCGACGGCCTCGATGTTGTAGAGGTCACGGTAATATTGCGCGTCGTCGCGGATACCGTCCGTGTAGAAATCCGCGGTCGTGTCCTGTCCGCGAATGGTGATCTGGTCGCGATTGCCCTCGCCCTGGGCGACGGTCACGCCTGGCACATACATCAGGGCCCGACTGAGATCGATGCTGTTGCGGTCCTGAAGCTGCTGCTTGGTGAGGATCGTCATCGACTGGGGTATGTCGAGAATCGGCGTGTTCGTTTTTGTCGCAGTCGATGTCCTGCCGACGAAATAGCCGACGACGTCGGTAGGACCGCGGCCGAGCGCCTGGGGCGGGAAAAGCGGAGCTCCGGGAACGGCAGCGGGAGCCGCAGTCACCCCAGCGTTCGGAGCGACGCGACCGCCCTGCCGTGCGCCTCCAACGTCAATGGGGGGCAATGGTCGGGCTCCGCTCGCGTGGCGCGCTTGAGAGGCGACTGGCTTCGGCTTCGCCTGGGCGACCGCGCGGGGCTTCTCCGGCGGCGCGTCGACTCTTACCGCCGGCAAGCGCTTGGATTCGGGTTGCGCGACAGCCGGAGCGCTGACGCTTGCCGTCAGCGCGGCGGCAAGACTTAATGCGGCGACCGAAACTGCGCCTCTCATCCGATCAACCGATGCAGGGAGAGACGCCAAGAGTGTGCGCCGAGAAATCGACTGTTTCTGGATCATATCCGCCCTTCTCGCGTATTTCTGAATCAGGAGAAGGCTATTGGTAGGTTTTCTCTTTGAAAACGGTCAATTAGGAGAGAACCTAGTCTGGAATGGTTCCGACGCAATATTTCTGATTTGTAATGGAGTGTTGCTGAAATACATCACAAAACAAATTTTAAGTTAGAACACTTACAAATATCAATCATCGCTTTTTATTGACTGTTGTATTCCCAACACACTTTCCTCACCCAATTTGGCGATAAAAAAGGCGGCCCTGAAATGGGGCCGCCGAAATTGTTTCTTCAAAAGAAGCGCGCTTACTTCTTTTTGCCGTCCGCGCCGAATTGAGAGAGGTAGGCCCACACATTCTCTTGGTCGCCCTCACTGGGCAAGCCCTGGAAGATCATCTTGGTGCCGGGAATTTTTCCCTTCGGATTCTTGATGAATTCCTTGAAGGTCGCCTCATCCCAAGTGATGCCGGAGTTTTTGTCGGCCTCTGAATAGCTGTAGTCGGGCGCCGTGCCCGCTTTGCGTCCATCAATGCCGTTCAACTGCGGACCAATGGCGTTTTTCGCAGTCTCTCCGACCTGATGGCAGGCTTTGCACTTGGCGAAGACCTTCTCGCCCGCAGCGGCGTCGCCAGCGGCGAAAGCCTGGCCGGCGGAAGCGGCGAAAGCGACGCTCGCGGCGAACGTCAGCAGGGAAATCGTCTTCATCCTTGTTCCTTTCCTCTTCCCGGCGTTCGCGTCGCGCCCGCCCTTTTTGAAATGCGCCTGCCCAATTGGTGGCGCCTCTCGGCGCTCTTTAGACGGTTTGGAAACTACAACGAAGCCGCCGTCCAAGACAATACGCCTGAGTTCACGTTCGGCTTGCTTGCAAGCTTTGCGCGACAGGCGTGAACGCGGCCTGAACCGCAGGCCTAGGTGACGCGTCGAAGCGTGAGATTGACGCGGGCTCCGAACGGCGCAAGGACTGACGGCATAGGCGTGGCGATCATCGGCAAAATTCTGTCGACGCCATGGTAGCGCATCCTCGCTGGTCCCGAGAGCACGAGCGCGTCTCCGGACGACAGCGCGAAGGCGATCGCGGGATCGCCGCGCCGCGTTCCGCCAAGTCTGAAGCGGCAGTCGGCGCCAAGCGATAGGGAGAGGATCGGCGCGCCGAAATCAGCCTCGTCCTTGTCCTGGTGCAGGGCCATGCGCGCCCTTTCGTCATAGACATTCACGAGGCAGGCTTCAGGCGGCTTGGGATAGCGCGCAAGTTCGTTCCAGAGATCCAAAAGCCGGCGCGGCATCTCCGGCCAGGGATCGCCGGTCTTGGGATGGCGCGGCTCATAGCGATAGCCACGCTCCTTGTCGCTGACCCAGCCGAGCGCGCCGCAATTCGTCATGCGCACCGATATTGGCGCGCCGGTTCTCGGCATGGTCGAGACATAGAGCGGCGCGGCGGCGATGACTTCCGCTATCTCTTCAGCCAAGGCGGTTTGCGCCGCTTTGTCGAGAAAGCCGGTGTAATGGAATGCGCCAGGCGCGATTTCAGACATAACTCGAGATGTGGCGCCGAAGCGGCTCCGGCGCTAGCCCAGCATGATCTTCGACGCGACAGTGGAATCTGCATTGAGTTGGTAGATGATCGGAACGCCGGTCGCGAGCTCCAATGTCGTGACTGACTCGGGCGTCATCTGCTCCAACACCATGCAAAGCGCGCGTAGCGAATTGCCGTGCGCGACGACAAGCACGCGTTCGCCGCGCATCACCGGCGGCAGAATACGCTGGACGTAAAACGGCACGACGCGCGCAACCGTATCCCTCAGGCTCTCGCCGCCCGGCGGCGGCACGTCATAGGAGCGCCGCCACAGGCGCACTTGCTCCTCTCCCCATTTGTCGCGCGCCTCATCCTTGTTGAGGCCGGAAAGATCGCCGTAATGACGCTCGTTCAATGCGCGGTCCTTGACTGTCGGGACGTTCGGTTGGCCGAGCTCTTCGAAAATGAGATCAATTGTGTGTTGCGCGCGCACGAGCGCTGAGGTGAAGCCGACACTGAATAGAATGTCGAGTTTCTTTAGCTCGCGGCCGGCGCGGCGCGCCTCTTCAACGCCAAGCGGGGTCAGGTCGGGGTTTTTCCACCCGGTGAAAAGATTTTCGGCGTTCCATTCGCTTTGGCCATGGCGAACCAGAACGAGAGTGCGATTCATGCTCGTAAACTCTCGTCGATCTTAGGCGCCGGAAAGGCCAAGCACGTCGGCCATCGAATAGAGCCCGGGAGTTTTTCCGCGAGTCCAGAGCGCCGCGGCAAGCGCGCCGCGGGCAAACACGCCGCGGTCCTCGGCGCGATGCGATAACTCGATGCGCTCGCCCGCCCCGCCGAAGATCACCGTGTGATCGCCGACGACCGTGCCGCCGCGAAGGCTGGCGAAGCCGATCTCTCCGATCCGCCGCGGCCCGGTTAGCCCGGCGCGCCCCCGCGCGCTGTTCTCCACAAGGTCGACGCCGCGCCCGCGCGCGACCGCCTCGCCGAGCAGCAGCGCCGTTCCCGAGGGCGCGTCAACCTTCAGGCGATGATGCATCTCGACGATCTCTGCGTCCCAGGCCGGGCCAAGCGCGTGGGCGGCGCGCTCGACAAGCACGGCGAGGAGATTGACGCCCAGGCTCATATTGCCGGATCGCACGATCGCGGTTTTCTGCGCGCATTTTGCGATGGCGGCGAGGTCTTCTTGAGACAGTCCCGTCGTGCCGATGACGACGGCGATCTTCGCATCCGCCGCCGCTTTCGCCATTTCGACGCTGGAGGTCGGCGCCGAGAAGTCGACGATTGCGTCGGCGTCGCCGAGGGCTGCGGCCACGTCGCTCGTGATTGGCACGCCGTTGGGCGTCGCGCCGCCGCTATCGGCGCCAAGCGCTGGCGAGCCAGGACGCTCCAGAGCGGCCGTCAGACGCACGCCCACCGTGTCGGGAATAATCTGGGTCAACATACGGCCCATGCGCCCTGCCGCGCCGACTACCACCAAACGCAATTCGTTCATTCAGTCGCCCTCGCCCCCCGCAGCTTAACGGCTCCGATTCCGTTCTCGTGACGCGCCACCCCTATACAGGCGAGGCGCCGCGATGAGAAGCGCGCAGCTTTGGCCAGCCATCGTCCTACCGCCCGAATGGGTAGCGGCTATTTGGCTTGGGGACGGAAGCTTTTGACCCGTGCGGGATCAGTCTCGATATAGGCCGCGCCGATCAGGTCGAGACAGTAGGGAACTGCGGGCATGACGGCGTCGAGGCAGAGCTCGATCGCCCTTGGCTTGCCCGGCAAATTGATCACAAGACATTTGCCGCGATGGGCGGCTAATTGTCGCGACAGGATCGCGGTTGGGGTCTGCGCGAGCGAGACCTGCCGCATCAACTCGCCAAAGCCCGGCAGTTCGCGCGGGCAGGCCGCAAGCGTCGCTTCGGGCGTGAGGTCGCGGGGGCTTGGGCCCGTACCCCCCGTCGTGACGATGAGGTCACAGCCGAAATTGTCGGCCAGGTCGATCAGCGTATCGCGCACGCTTTCAAAGCCGTCGGGGATGATGCGCCGCTCGATGCGGAATGGCGTTGTCAGCGCCGCGCGCAGATAGGCCTCAATCGCCGGGCCGCTCTCGTCTTCATACACGCCCGCGCTGGCGCGGTCCGAGGCGGTGACGACGCCGATGATTGCGGCCCGGTTTTCAGCTGACATTGGCGAGTCTCCCGGCCGCATGTTTGCCGCGTCCGCTCGCCCTTGTCACCCGGCTGTCCCGCAGCGCTCAAGCTAGATTAGTCTGCACATAGGTTATGCATAAGGCAAGCTATGAAAGCATGTCGCAACACCAGTTAGAAGAACATTTAGATAACTTCTAATAATATCTATGACGAATCAGCCGCACATGATTTGTTAACTCGTGCTCATATTTCGCCACATTTCAATATTAACCATTTTGTCTTCACCTCCATTCACACGGATGGAAACTATGCGCTCGGCGAAGCGAAAAGCTCGTCGAGCGTTTTTCACGCATTATGCGTAAACGGAGCAATCCTGAATGAAGCGTACCTGTGGCGTACTGACGATCCTTGGACTGATGTCCGCGCCAGCGCTGGCGCATCATGCCCATCACGCCTCCCGCCACTCATGGCGTCACGCTGAGGCTCACACGGGCAATGGCTTCACCGTCAACACGTCATTTTACGGCGGCGGCCCGCGCCGCTACGAACCCAACAGCCACACCGCCAATGGCGAAATCTTCAACATGTGGGACCTGACGGCCGCCCACCGCACCCTGCCGATGGGCACGCGGCTGCGCCTGACCTATGCCGGGCGCTCTGTAGTGGTGCGCATCAATGACCGCGGTCCGGCGGCCTGGACGGGGCGCAGCCTCGACGTCTCGCGCGGCGCCGCGGTTCAGCTCGGCCTGATCGAACGCGGCACCGGACAGGTGCATGTCGAGGTGCTCGGAAAGAGCTAATCTTCTCAAAAGCAAACGCCCGGCTTCGGCCGGGCGTTTTATTGCGCGCCCCAAAATAATTGGAGGGCGCTGGCGCGGCCATTCGTATCAAAGTGGTTCGCGGACATTTGGGGAGGATGGCGCAGCCCCGTTCGCACTGTCCCCGTCGCCAACACGGTGCTGATCGGCGTCACGACCTGCCTCTATGCTTTGGTGACCGAGCACACGCCTCTCGTGGCCGTCGTCGCCATCGGACTTGTTCTGGGCTTTTTCAACTCGCTGCAGTTCACGAGCATCAACAGCATGGCCTACGCGGACATCGAGCCGCCCGAGTCGAGCATGGCCGCCACCATCGCCAGCTCTTTCCAACAGATATCCATGAGCTTTGGTCTCGCCATCGGCTCTCTGATCGCGGCTTGGTTTCTCGGCGCGGCGCCGCAATCCGATCCTCACGCCGTCGTTGGCGCTCTTTACGACGCCTATCTTTCTCTCGGGGTCCTGACCGTCATTTCGTCGCTGTCTTTTTGGACATTGCGGGCGACAGACGGCGCCAGTATTAGCCGCGCGCAAACCGAATTGGTTTGACGCCTGCGCGAGGGCGCCTTGTCGGCGCATGGCGATCATCGCCTTGAGTAAGGGTCACAGGCGTGCGAAGAAGGTCAGTTGCATCCGCCTGTATTTTTTAAGGAGAACGCGATGAATCATTTTTCAGTGAAGACCCTTTTGCTTGTCGCCGCTCTTGCCGCAATGATCCTTCCCGCGAACGCAAAGCCGAAAATCGCAAGCGGGTCGAACTGCAACTCCAATTGGGTGAACAATGCAGGCGCCATGGCGTGCTTCATCCAAGGCGAGGAGGAGACTCGCGCCGGCGCCAGGCACCCTCACTATGTGGCGTGCGCCGGCGGCGACATCTTCTGCTGCCAGGACAATGACAGCGGCGCTCAGAATTGCGTCGCTCAGGCGAAATCGAGACAGCCCTCCCGAGCTGTATTGCTTAACGCCGTTCGGGCGGCTCAGCGCGCTCGGCTGAAACAATAGACGCCCAACTAAGCGGGAAGAGGCATTCCCTTGCTATCCCGCCGGGCCTTTGGCATATGTCGTTCGCCGTCCGCGGCATTGCCGTGGATGTGGAGACGTGGCCGAGAGGCTGAAGGCGACGGTTTGCTAAATCGTTATAGGGGAAACCCTATCGTGGGTTCGAATCCCACCGTCTCCGCCATTGCCCCTTCCCTCGCCAAGCCCTGGGTCGCCTGCGCGCGAAATGCGTGACTTAGCAAAGCCACGCGACGAATACGCTGAGACGGGCTTAGCCGCCGACTTTAAGCGCAGCGCCGCGCGCGGTGGGAACCTTCTCACACGCCCAAATGCACTTCTCTGCAGGTTCGCCTGCACAAAATTGTTGATAGAGGTTGTAGTGGTAAACAGAGTAAGGAATGGGCCGATCAGGCGGGTAAAAGAAGGCCGGGCTGTAAACATATTCTTCCGGCAGTATGCGCAGGAAAGGGAAGCATTCCTTCGGCGCCCTGCCTTGTTCTTTTGACTGGGCCGCGCCGGCGGCGAGCGAGAACCCAATCAGAGCGAGGGCGAGATACTTCTTCATAGGGCGCACTCCCGGCTAGCTCGACAGTCATCAGATGGAAGATGCCTGCGCCTCGGCAGGAGAGCGCCGACTTTAGCAATAATCGGAAATCAGAATGTCGCAGTTTCTCGCCCGGCCTGGTTTTTCGCTCTCCATCAAACGAAAGATTTTAGGCATCGCGCTGGCGCTCATCCTTTTGATGGCGGCGACTTCAGTCCTTTCCATGGTCATGGTCCGCCGCGTCGGCGACCATTTCGCCGAACTCTCGTCGAGCTACATCCCCGCTTATGGCGATCTTGCACGCGCGAATATTCGGTCGCTTGAGCGGGCGCTGACGCTACGCCGAATGGTCATCGCGCAAATGCAATCGCTGAACGGCAGTGAGAAATTCGAAACGCTCAGAGAAACCCTCAACGCCAAGGGCCGCGCCGTCGAGCAAGAAATCGGCGCCGCGCGCATCCTGATCAACGGACTCATCCAGAAGGGCGATACTTTCGGCGATGAGGCGTCGCTGGTGCGCATCGATAGCCGCCTCGACGACCTCTTAAAGGGATCGCGGCGCTATCTGAACGAAGAGATCGAGCGGCTGCTCAGCGCGCTCGAAACGAATGACGCCCACGCCGCATCTCAAAGTCTGGAGCGCGTCGACGAGTTCCGTGACGACGTCAATCGCAGTCTCGACGCCATACGCAGCGACATGCTTGCACTCGTGCAAGCCGACGGCAAGACAATGGCGCGCACGCAACATCAGGTGATGGCGATCGCCGCAGCTTTGACTTTGTTCGCTGCGGCGCTGGGCGTCGTCTTTTCGGTTTTGGTCAGCAATGGCGTCACCGTTCCCGTGCGGCGACTCATGGAAGGCACGCGCGCCGTCGAAGCGGGACGACTCGACGAAGTCATCGCCGTCACGACGCGCGATGAGATCGGCTATCTTACGGCGGCCTTCAACCGCATGGTCGAGCAGCTTCGATTAAAGAAGCGCATCCTCGACACCTTCGGGAAATATATCGATCCGCGCGTCGTCCAGGACCTGATCGATGCGCCGATGCTTGCGGCCGAGGGCCATCGCCGCGTGATGACCGTTTTGTTTTGCGACGTCGCCGGTTTCACCACAACCAGCGAACGCATGACGCCGCAGGGATTGGTGAAAATTCTCAATCAATATTTCTCAACCATGTCGGCGCCCATTCGCGACAATGACGGGATCATCGACAAATACATCGGCGACGCGATCATGGCCTATTGGGGCCCGCCCTTCAACAAGGACAGCGAACAAACCCGCCTTGCGAGCCTAGCCGCGATCGACATGGTCGATCGCTTGGATAGCCTGCGCGACTCCTTCCCCGAACTGCTTGGCATCCGCACCGCGCCCATATCCTTCGACCTGCGCATCGGCGTCGCCACCGGAGAGGCGCTTGTCGGCAGCATCGGCTCCGAACAGATGATGAATTACACGGTGATTGGCGATACGGCCAATCTCGCCGCGCGCCTGGAGAGCGCAAACAAGATCTATGGCTCTCGTATCCTTGTGTCGGAAGCGACCGCGCTCGGCGCCGCCGATTTTGTTGAAGCGCGCGAAATCGATCTTGTCGCGATGGCCGGTCAAACCGAGCCCGAACGGATATATGAAATCATGGGCCGCAAGGGCGAGTTGACGATCGAGCAGCGCGAATTGCGCGCGCATTTTGCAGAAGGACTCGCCGCCTATCGCGCGCGTTCGTGGGAAGAAGCCCGTCGCGCATTTTCGCAAGCGCTCGAGATCGCTCCAAACGACGGGCCATCACGCGCATTCATGGCTCGCATGGAAGCCTTCGTCGCAGCGCCGCCCACAATGGATTGGGACGGCTCCTGGCGACTGGATCAAAAGTGACGCTTAGACAATCACAAGATAGGCGCTGAAGGCGGCGACGGCGAGCAGCAGAAGGGACAAGAAATACAGGCTGCCGCTCGTAGCGCGGGCCGTGTACGGCTCGTCGCGTGAAAGCAACCGCGCCGTGTGAATGAAGCGGATCGTCGAAATGACGATAAGCATCACGCCAACGCCGATGAGGGCTTCCCCGGCGTGGCGGCCCGCCGGGGTATCAAAACGATGGATCGGTAACTTGTCAGCGTTTTCCGCCAACACGCCAGCGACGGTCAGGAGAAACAGATTGAACCGCTCAATAACAAAGCCGAGGGCAATGACGGCGACGCCGGTCCGAACCCAGGCGAGAAAAGTCCGCTCATTGGCCGCGACGTTAGTGTAATCGCGAATCATTCCGGTCTCCCTTACACGACCCCCGCAAGCGCGCGTCATTGCCGCGGCGGCGGCGAATGCCTATAACATTGGGCCAAGCGGCGCGACCGCCGCCATTTTCCCTTCTGTGAGACGAAATGCCCTGGAGCGATCAAGGCGGGCCGCGCAATCAGAATAACAATCCGTGGGGTCAGCCTGGAGGTCCTTGGGGACAGGGCTCAGGCGGGCAGCCGCCGGACCTCGAAGAAATGTTGCGCCGTAGCCAGGAAGGCCTGAAGCAAATCCTGCCAAGCGGATTCGGCGGCCGCGGCCTCGCGATCCTCGTGCTCGTGGCCGTGCTCGCCTGGCTGCTTTCGGGCCTTTACACCGTGGGACCCAACGAGATCGGCCTCAACCTGATCTTCGGCAAATATATGGGAAAGACCCAGGCGGGCCTGAATTACAACCTTCCAGGTCCGATCGGGTCGGTCATCAAGCTTGCGGTCACTGACCGTAACATCACTGACGTCGGCTTCCGCGAGGAGGCGGGGATCGTCGTTGATGGGCGCCGCCGCAGCCAGCCCTCAGCGCCCCGTGGACCGGAAGCGCCAGAAGAAAGCCTGATGCTGACCGGCGACGAGAACATCGCCGACGTCAAGTTCCGCGTCATCTGGCAAATCGATCCTGCGAAGCCCGAGGATTACGCTTTCAACGTCGCCAATCCGCCGCTGACGGTGAAGGCTGTCGCCGAGAGCGCGATGCGCGAGATCGTCGGACAGTCGCAGATCCAAAAAATTCTGACGGCTGATCGCAAGCTGATCGAGCCAGCCTCTCAACAGCTGATGCAAAAGGTGCTCGACGATTATCACGCCGGCGTGCTCGTGCTTCAGGTGCTGCTTCTTTCCGTCGATCCGCCGCAGCAGGTTATCGCCGCCTTTCGCGACGTGACCGCCGCCCAGCAGGATTTGCAACGGCTCGGCAATGAGGCCGAGGCTTACGCCAATCGCGTCGTGCCGGAAGCGCGCGGCGCGGCGGCGCGCATTCTGCAGGAGGCCGAAGCCTACCGGGAACAAACTGTCGCCGAAGCCCGCGGTCAGGCGGCGCGGTTCGAGAAGATATACGAGCAGTACAGGAATGCGCCGACGCTCACCCGACAACGACTCTATATCGAAACCATGGAGCGCGTGTTGGGCGGAGCCGAAAAGGTCATTCTTGACGATCCCTCGAAAGGCGGCGCGAGCGTAGCGCCCTTCGTGCCCCTGCCCGCCTTCCCGGCCTTTCAGGGAGGCCGCAAATGAAATCCGGCCTTCTTTTCACGCTCGCCGTCGCCGCGCTCCTCGCAATCATCGCTCTGGGAGGCGCCCTCTTCACTGTGTCACAAACTGAGCAGGCTCTGGTGTTGCGTTTCGGCGAGCCCGTGCCGGGCCGCGGACTCATCACTGACCCTGGTCTCCACTTCAAACTTCCCCTCATCGAAAATGTCGTCACTTTCGACAACCGCATTCTCGACGTTGAAAGTCCGAATCTTGAAGTGCTCGCCGCCGACAATCAGCGGCTCGAGGTCGACAGCTTCATCCGCTATCGCATCGTCGATGCGCTGCGCTTCTATCAGACCGTCAACAGCGTCATGGGCGCCAATAATCAGCTCGGTTCGGTGTTGAACTCCGCAGTCCGCCGCGTGTTGAGCGAAGCCAACCAGCAGCAGATCGTACGCGACGAACGCGCCGCCCTGATGGTGAAGATCAAGGAGCAGGCGGACCGCGAGGCGCGAAAGTTCGGGGTGCAGGTCGTCGACGCGCGCATTCGCCGAGTCGATCTGCCGCAGCAGATCTCCGAAAAAGTTTTCGGGCGGATGCAAACCGAACGTCAACGCGAAGCCGCCGAGTATCGCGCGCAAGGTTCGGAACAGGCGCAAAAGATCACCGCCAAGGCTGATCGCGACGTCATCGTGCTGAAAGCTGAAGCGCAGCGTCAGGCCGACCAAACGAAGGGCGAAGGCGACGCGGAACGCAACCGGATATTTGCGGAGGCCTTCGGCCGCGACCCTGATTTCTTCGCGTTCTACAGGTCGATGCAGGCCTATGAGAGCGCGTTCAAGCCCGGCGAGACGCGCTTTCTGATCAGTCCGCGCTCGGATTTCTTCCGTTTTTTCTCGGCTCCGGGGGCGAACGCCGCGCTGAGCGCGGAGCAGCCGGAACCGGAGCGAGCCCAAAAAAAATAATCCGCAAGCGCGTGCGTTGAGCCGCGCCCGGGCATAATTTGTCCCTCGACAGGAGACATAAACGCATGACGTCCGCACTTCGTCGCGCCGCGAGAGCGATCCTCGCGACCGCGCCCCTGCTCTACTTTATCGCCCTACCCGCGCAGGCGAAGGGTCCCGACTCTCTTTCGGAGCTCTCCACCCAGGTCTCGGACGCGGTCGTCAACATCTCCGCAACGACGGTGGACGCAAAACACAGTACGCGCAACGACGGCCCCAACCTGCCGCCAGGAGCGGGACCTGGCGCGCCTTTCGACGATCTTTTCGAAGAGTTCTTCCGCAGGCGCGGCCAGGGCATGCCGGAGATGCCGCGTCAGCGCAGGTCGAGCTCGCTGGGCTCCGGTTTTGTTATTGATCCGTCGGGCATCGTCATCACCAACAACCATGTCATCGCCGACGCCAATGAGGTGACGGTGATCTTGAACGATGGTCAGAAGCTGAAGGCGGAAGTCCTGGGCAAGGATCAGAAAGTTGACGTCGCCGTCTTGAAGGTGAAGCCGGAAAAGCCGCTAAAAGCGGTGAAGTTCGGGGACAGCGACAAAGCGAAGGTCGGCGACTGGGTGCTCGCCGTCGGCAACCCCTTCGGTCTTGGCGGATCGGTGACGGCCGGCATTGTCTCGGCGCGCAATCGCAATATCGATAGCGGTCCCTACGATAACTATATTCAGACCGACGCCTCCATCAACAAAGGCAATTCCGGCGGGCCGCTGTTCAACATGGACGGCGAGGTGATCGGGATCAACACTGCAATCCTGTCGCCCTCTGGCGGCTCGGTCGGCATCGGTTTCGCGACGCCGGCGAATACTGTGCAGCCTGTCATCGAGCAGTTGCAGCAGTTCGGCGAGACGCGTCGCGGATGGCTTGGCGTGCGCATCCAGAATATCGACGACGCCATCGCCGAAACGCTCAGTCTCGGCGCGACGCGCGGCGCGCTCGTGGCCGGCGTCGATGACAAAGGACCTTCGAAGACGGCCGGGCTGAAGGCCGGCGACGTGATCGTCAAATTCGACGGCAAGCCGATCAAGGAATCGCGCGACCTGCCGAAGCTCGTCGCGGCGACGCCGGTCGGCAAGGATGTCGAACTCGTCATCATGCGCGGCGGCAAGGAGCAGACCAAGACCGTCAAACTCGGCCGGCTGGAGGATGGCGAGAAAGTCGCCTCGAAAGATGGCGACAAGGAGAAATCCGAGGGCGGCGCCACGTCCTCGCAAAGCGTTCTCGGGCTTGAACTCTCGCGTCTCTCGGATGAGCTGAGGGCGCGTTTCCAGATCAAGGATACGCTCAAGAGCGGCGTCGTGATCACCGGCGTCGATCCGCGATCGGAGGCGGCTGAGAAGCGCCTGCAGCCCGGCGAGGTGCTGCTTGAAGTCAATCAGGAAGCGGTGAGCGACCCGGCGGATGTTGTCAAGAAGGTCAAGGCGCTCAAAAACGACGGCAAGAAGACCGCGCTTTTGATCGTCGCCAACGGCCAGGGCGACGCGCATTTCGTCGCGTTGCCGGTCGAATGACCGCATCCCTTCTCCCGCTTGCGGGGGGGACAGGGTGGGGGCCATCACTCGACAAACTCTTCGCGCCTGTAGCCTTGCGCATAAAGCAGCGCGGTCAGGTCGGCGTGCTCGATGCGCGCGTCCGCCGCTTGCGCCACTTTCGGCTTGGCGTGAAAGGCGACGCCAAGCCCCGCCTCGCGCAGCATATCGAGATCGTTCGCGCCGTCCCCGATCGCCAACGTCGCGTCGCGCGGCAGCCCTTGCTGATCACGCAATTCGACGAGCGCCGCGCGCTTGGCTTCGCGTCCGAGCACTGGCGCGACGACCGCGCCTGTTAGCGCGCCATCCGCAATTTCGAGAAGATTGGCGCGCGTCTCCTGGAAGCCAAGGCGCGCAGCTACAGGCTCGGTGAATTGCGTGAAGCCGCCTGACACGAGCGCCGTGCGCGCGCCATTGGCGCGCATGGTGCGCACAAGCTGACGTCCGCCGGGTGTTAACGTGATCCGCGACAGCAAGGTCTCGATCTGCGCAAGGGTCACGCCCTCAAGCAGCGCGACGCGCTCCTTCAAGGCGCTTTCGAAATCAACCTCGCCGCGCATCGCACGCTCGGTGATCGCCGCGACATGTTCGCGCAAGCCGACGAGGTCCGCGAGTTCATCGACGCACTCCTGTCCGATCATCGTCGAATCCATGTCGGCGACGAGCAGCTTCTTGCGTCGCCCTATCGTCGGCTGAATGATGACGTCAATCGGATCGTCGGCGACCGCCACCTGCAGTCGCGCGCGCAAATCGGCGAGGTCATGCCCCGCTCCCGACAAAAACGCGTCGACGGCGAGATCTTCCGCGAGCCAGTCGCGTCCGGCGTCCATCAGGCCGGCGTCATAGAGAGCGCCAGACACAGCTCGTTCATTGAGCGCAGCGCCCCGGCCGGCGACAAAGGTCGCGACATAGTCGATGGGCTTTGACATCTCGACCGTTTCAGCGGCAATAGCGCATGCGCGCGCGCGCCATTCTCATTGCAGGTCCAACCGCTTCGGGCAAGTCCGCGCTGGCGTTAGAACTTGCGCGCCGCCGACCGGGCGCGGTCGTCAACGCCGACTCGATGCAGGTCTATCGCGATCTGCGAATCATCACCGCACGGCCGACGGTCGAAGAAGAGGCCGCCGCGCCGCATCTTCTCTTCGGACATGTGGACGCGGCCATCAATTATTCCGTCGGTCGCTGGCTTGAGGATTTTGCGCGCGTGAAGGAAGAGCTCGAAGCGCGCGAGCTGACGCCGATCCTTGTCGGCGGCACCGGCATGTATTTCAAGGCGGCCCTCTACGGCCTGTCCGACATCCCAGCCGTGCCTGACAACGTGCGCGAGGCCATGCGCGCCTGGGCGCAGGACAAGACTCCGCAGCAGCTTCACGCCGAACTCGCCGCCCGCGATCCGGATACGGCGGCCACGTTGCGCGAAACCGATCCGCAGCGGCTGCTGCGCGCCCTCGAAGTGCTGGAAGCGACGGGAAAGCCGCTCGTCTCCTTTCAAGGTCCACGCAGTCCGCCGATTTTAGACGCGTCGGAATGCGCCGCCTTCTTCCTCGCGCCGGAACGCGAGATACTTTACGCCCGCATCGACGCGCGATTCGAGAAAATGTCGCGGGCGGGCGCGATCGAGGAAGTCGCCGCGCTCAAGGGCCGCGGCCTCGATCCAGCGCTTCCGGCGATGCGCGCGCATGGCGTGCCGCATCTCATCGACTACCTCGACGGACGGCTGACATTGGAAGAGGCTATCCTGCGTAGCCAGCTCGACACGCGCCACTACGCCAAGCGTCAGTTCACCTTCGCGCGCCACCAACTTCCAAGCTTCAAATGGCTTTCGGGCGAAAACCCGCTGTGCGACGTCGAAGACGCGCTCAGCTCATGCGCGCGACCCACATCTGGAACAGCGTGAGAACGATCTCCATCGCGATCAATATGATAATCGTCCACTCAAGCCGGACCGAGCGCGCCGCGTCGATCAGATCGGTCAGCGCGCGCGCGGTTTCGCCAATGACGTCGATCTTGGCGTTGAGCGTGCGCGCGCGTGGCGTGAGTTCATACTCATCCTCGAGACGCGCATAGAGCCGTTCGAGGTCCGGCCGATCCCAAAGCACGTCAGGCTTGTCGTCGACGGCGACGCGGCCAGAAACGCGATGCCGCACGAGCAAGGTCTGGCCCATCAGCTCCAACATGGATTTGCGCTTCCATGGCGGGCTGCCCTTCGCCGCAAGCTCGGCGGCGAAGGGCTCTATCGTGTCAAAGACGGCGTTAACGCGACGCTCGTCGCGCGCCAGGGCGACGCTTTTCGCCAACACGTCGGCGATCACAAGCAACCGCGCTTCCGAGAGGTCCTTTACCGCCAGACGGCCGTCAGGCAGCGCCTTTTCCTCGCCGTCCGGCGTCGCTTCGATGATCAAGGTCTCATCGTCGCCGCGCGACGCGCCGGACACGCGAAGACCGATCTTCTTGACGATCTCGTCCTCCTCCAGCGGCGACAGACCGAAGAGAACCGCGACCCCGAAGCGATAGAGCACGGCGAATCCGCTTTGCCCCGCGTGGAAGGCGAGAGGCGCCGTTGAAACCAGGTCCGCCCGCTCGAGCCCGTCCGTGTCGAGCCGCTCGCCGAGCAGCAGGGCGCGGGCCGTCAGGGCCTGCCGGCCCATGGCCGTCGTCGCCGGCGAATTCATAGTGTCGACCATATGCTGACCTTGTGGCTACGGAGCGCGCGATCATATCTCTAACGCGCTCTTTTGTTCTGCTCGCCTTGCGTGACGCTGGCAAAAAAGCTAGCAAGCGGCGAGGTCATGGAGAGATCGCCATTATGACTTATGTCGTCACGGAAAACTGCATCAAATGCAAGTATATGGATTGCGTCGAAGTATGTCCGGTGGACTGCTTCTACGAAGGCGAGAATATGCTCGTGATCCATCCGGACGAATGTATCGACTGCGGCGTCTGCGAACCCGAGTGCCCGGCCAACGCGATCAAGCCCGACACCGAGGAGGGTCTCGAGCAATGGCTGCAGCTTAACGCGGAAATGGCGCAGAACTGGCCCAACATTACGATCAAGCGAGACCCGCCGGCCGACGCCAAGGAATGGGATGGCAAGCCGGGCAAGTTCGAACAGTTCTTTTCACCGGAGGCTGGCCAGGGGGACTGAACAGCGTTCAGCAACGCGGCTAAGGCCTGGAGCCAAGGCGACCAGTTTCCACATCGTTAATTATTTGAAAACATAAAATATTACAAAGCACTATCGGCTTTCTGAGCGTCGGCGCGGGCTTTGCCCGCGCGTATATGCCTTTGATTTTCACAGTTTGGTGTGTTATAAATCACACACTAAATACACGCCTTGTCGAATGGCGATCCGGCGCCGAGGTTACTGTCTCGCGATTCATTCGAAAGCTTCGTTGCCTTGAGAGTCGGCCAGAGGGCCGACTATTGAGTATGCGGCGCCAGCAAGGTTTCCACTAGCCGCCTTAGCGGTGTCGCGGCTTTTCGCCGTCGGCAATCGTGATTCGTCAGGCGGTGATCGCTCCGTCTCCACAGCGGGGCAGCATAGGAGTAACCGCGTATGCCCTCCAACAAGAAAGCCGAGAAAAAGACGCGCGCAACTGCCTCCACCGCAGCCGCTCGCGCCAAGGGCTCGGCCGCCCGCTCCAAAACCCTCGCCAAACGAGCCGTTAAGAGCGGCGCCACGAAAACCGCCTCAGCGCGGAGTTCTGCGGCGAAGAAGTCGCCCAGCCGCACCGCCTCGGCACGTAAGCCGGCGCGGGCCGCCGTTGCTTCGAACCGGAAAACAAGCGCAAGAACCGCCAAGACCACGAGAGCAATGACCTCGAAAGCAACGACAAAAGCAAAATCGACCGCAAAGAACAAGAACGGCAAAACAGCCGCCAGCGCGTCGGCGACGCGGCGGGGAGCGACGAGCGCCCGCAGCGCGGTCCGCGCCGCCACAAAGCCGACGGCAAAATCCCCCGCCAAGAGCGTCTTGCGCCTGAAGACTTCCGCCAAATCCGCCACTTCCAAGAATGTGACGAAGCGCGCGGTTGCGGCAAAGGCCGCGAAGACGGCGGCGGAAAAGGTCAGCGCCAAGCAGAAGGCCCCGGTCAAAACGGCCAAGCCCGCGGCGCCCAGCAAGACCGCGACGGCGAAACCCGTCAAGGTCGCGGCGCCTGTCGCGGCTAAGGAGCTTACGGCCAAGCCGATTGAGCAGCGCAGGCCAGTCACCCTTGCGGCTGCGCCGGCGAAGACCCGTCCAGTAGCCGAATCGCAGCCGAAGCCCGTTGAAAAGACGGTTGCGCCCGCGCCCGGCGCGCCTTCGCTGGCGACGCCTGGCGCCCCGATTGCGCGCGCGCCGGCTCCCGCCTTCGCCAGGCCTGGGGCTCCGGTCAAGGTCAAGCCGGCGGCGGGGCCCAAGCCCGGCTTCAAGCTCAACGAGTTCATTGTCTACCCCGCGCATGGCGTCGGGCAGATTACCGGCGTCGAGATTCAGGAGGTCGCAGGCTTCAGCCTGGAGCTCTTCGTGGTGAGCTTCATCAAGGACAAGATGATCCTCAAGGTGCCGACGAGCAAAGTGGTCAACGTCGGCATGCGAAAGCTCGCCGACGCCGCCATCGTCGACAAGGCTCTGCAAACGCTGAGCGGACGCGCGAGGGTCAAGCGCACCATGTGGTCTCGTCGCGCTCAAGAATATGAGGCCAAGATCAACTCGGGCGATCTCGTCACCATCGCCGAGGTGGTTCGCGACCTTTATCGTTCGGACACCCAGCCGGAGCAGTCCTATTCCGAACGCCAGCTTTACGAGGCCGCTTTGGATCGCATGGCGCGTGAAATCGCGGCAGTCCGCAAGCTCATCGATTCGGAATCGCTGAAGCTTATTGAGTCCTTCCTGCTAAAGGGACCGCGTCGCGGACCGAAAGCCGACGGGGATGTCGGCGACGACGGCGGCGATGAAGCCGACGTTGACCGCGCCGCCTAAATAAAAACCCCGGAAGGCGTTCCGGGGTTTTTTTATTACGCTCTGGCGGCCTCGTCGGGCGCCGCCGTCTCCTGCATCCGCGACAGGGCGCGCCTCAACTTCACGAGCGCGCGACTTTCAATCTGCCGCACACGCTCCTTGGAGATGCCGAGTCGGTCTCCCAGCGTCTCAAGCGTCACCAGATTCTCTGCCAGGCGGCGTTCGCGCACGATACGCAACTCGCGTTCGGAAAGTATCGCGAGCGCGTCCTTAAGCCAGCGCGCGCGCCTGCCTGAGTCCAAGGTTTCCTCGACGACTTCGTCCGGCAGCGGCTTCTCGTCGACGAGAAAATCCATTCGCTGCGCCGACCCGGACGAATCATCGTCGACGAGCTGCGCGTTCAGCGACACGTCGGAGCCTGACAGACGCGAGTCCATCATCTCGACATCGGCCCGAGAAACGCCAATAGCGTTGGCGATCGTCTGATAGGTATCGACCGGATTCGCGCCATGGTTTTCACGCGCAAGCCTCGCGCGCAAGCGCCGTAGATTAAAGAACAGCGCCTTTTGCGACGAGCTTGTTCCGCCTCGCACGATCGACCAATTACGCAGCACGTAATCCTGGATCGACGCTCTGATCCACCAGGTGGCGTAAGTCGAAAAACGAACGTCTCGCTCGGGCGCGAACCGCGCGGCGGCCTCGAGCAGCCCGACGTGGCCTTCTTGGACCAGGTCCGCGAGCGGCAATCCGTAATGCCTAAACTTCGCCGAAAGCGCGATGACGAGACGCATGTGCGCCGCTGTCAGCTTGTGGAGGGCTTGTCCATCGCCCCGCTCGCGCCAAGCGATCGCAAGCTGCTTTTCCTCGTCGCGCTCCAGAAAGGGGGCTTCGGCCGCAGCCTTGATTAACTCGCGCCCGAGCCCAGGCATATATGCCATGATGCCCTCCATACGCGGACGTGACCCCTGAAATGAACGGGCATTCCGCGCGCCAAGATTAGCCTTCCCTGGATAACCGTCGGGCGGGGCAGTTGTTCCCAGAACGAGCAAAAACCCGTCGTCACTCGGTTACGATTTTGTAATGTTCGCCGGGAACCAGTGCGTCCCCGGCCGTCAGGCCGTTGAGAAGCATGAAATATTCGACAGGGCGATTGGGAACCACCATCCGCGCGGCCATCGTGCCGATGGTGTCGCCGGGCGACGCGACCGCGACCGAAATCCTTAACGGATGGACGTCATGAGTCTCATCCGGCGCGAGCCGGCGGAAGGTTCTGATCGACTCCATGAAGCGGGCGTCGGCCTCGTCGCTCAACGCGCGCGCCGCAAAAATCAGGCGATAGAGAAACTCGCCCGACTGGATCACCGCAAGCCTGAAATTCCATTCCCCAGCCCGCGCGACAGCGACAACCGCGGGAAGGCCGTTGATGTCCATTCTGCGCACGGAGGAAGGAAGCAGCCCGTCCACCCAGCCGGAGCCAACGTAGGCTTCGAGATTTTCGTCCGCAGGCAAACGCACGCTATCGAGCCGCATGGCTTCATTGTCGGCCTCACGCACGCCGAATACGGCTTCGCTGGAATTTTCGAGAAGGAAGCCGTCAGGAGCGGCGAAAGTGAAGCGCAAGCGGGGATGGGTGAATACACGGTCCCGAACATATCCTTCCATCGGGTCGTCGCCGAAGGCGACGCCCTTGATCGCTTCGAGATAGCCGTTGCGGTCGGTGACGCCGATACCAGGCGCGCCGATCTCCCGAGCCGCGGCGACAGCCTTGGAGATGCGGTCGGGAGTCGAAGGGTGCGTCGACATAATGTCGAAGTCGAGGGACTTCTTCTTGCCGTAGAGAGCTGCGCGCAATTCCGTTGACCGCCCCAAGGCGGTGAGGAAGCGCGAAGCGCCGTACGGGTCGAGGCCGGCGCGGGCGACGACTCGAACGCCGGCCGCGTCGGCGTCAAGCTCCTGTTGACGGGAAAAGCTCGCGACTGAGAGCCGCTGGCTAGAGCGAACCTCGTCGCCCTTCTGACGGTTCTGGATCACCGCCGCCGCCTGCGAGATGACTGCCGCTTCCCGCTCACGCTCAGCGCGCAGCGCGCTGTGGCGCAAGGAGACATGGGCGATTTCATGCGCCATCACCGCCGCCGCCTCGGAGGCGTCTCCGGCAAGCGCCAATAGTCCTCGGGTGACGTAGAGATTGCCGGAGGGCAGCGCGAAGGCGTTGACTACAGGCGTATTGAGAATCGTCACTTTGTAAGTCGGCTGGCCCGGCGTCTCGCTGACCGTCGCCAGTTTGGCGAGAATGGCGTCGAGATAATGTTCTGCGGCCGGAGCTTCATATTCGCCGCCGAACTGGGCGACGAGCTCCTTATGTTGGACCGTGCTGCGGTTTTCCGTGCGCGGCCGCGTCGGCGGCGTAGGAGTTGAAAAGAGCTGCCCTTGCCGCTCCAGTTCGGCGCAGCCCCCCAACTCCAGAACGAAGACGGCCGCGACCAGTGAGAGCGCCGCTCTAGCGAGAGGCGTCGCCATCAAGGAATTCGATTTCGGCTGGGTTGGCGATTTCGATGCGAGACCCGGTCTCAATAAGTCCTCGTACGCGCGCGCGCCGCCCGACGAGGGAGCGGGGCTCGATTTGCCCGAAGTTAGCCAAATTGCGCCGCGAAATCACGACGGTAAAGCTATCGCGCAATTTGTCGCCAAAATTAAGGTAGAAGGCGCGCCGAGACTCTCCGACGGAACGGATCGCGCCGACGACGACGATCATTCCCTTGCGGCTGTTGAGATCCGCCGCAGCGGCTGAATTCGAGACGTCAATTGGACGAAAATCCGGCCGTGACCAAAGTCCGGCGCTCGCATCCCGCGCCCGCGCCTCGGCGGCCAGATAAGCCTTGGCGCAGGCGGCGGCCGTCGAATCGGGACGAAAGCGGGCATCGCCAGCCAGGAGCAGCGCCTCCGCCACCGATACGAGGGGCGTTGATTCGGCTTTCTCGGCGGGGCTTGTGTAGATTCTCGCCGGCGCCCTGCCCCAACGGTCCAGTGTTGACGGGAAGGCCCCCAAAAAAACATCGCGGCCGCTCAGCCATGCCGCCAAACGGCTGCGGATTGCGGCGCGCAGGTCTCTCTTGTCCAACGGCGGAAAATCAAGGCCCGCGAGAACGGCGCGACGCCCATCGTCGAGCAAGAGTTCGAAATCCTCGTCCACCGCCGCGACTGTCGCTGGCGAGGCGCCTTCGAGCGAACATTCGCCAGTTTCCGCGGCCGGTGGAAGCGAAGCGCCATGCAACGGCGAGACCGCCGCCAAAAAAACCGCGATCGCGGCCCTTCGAAGCCGGATGAGTCCAGTCTCTCGCATCGCCAAACTTTAGCCGAATGTGCGTCTATGCTATGGCATCGTCGCGATTCCAGCGATGCTTTAGCGAGCCACGGCCTTTCGCGATCATGCTCTCACGCTCCGCCTACGTTTTCACGCTGTCCTTCTTGATGGCCGGCGCCGCTCAGGCGTTCGAGGTCTACGGGGATCATCCGCGACCTGAATCGAACGTTCACACAGCCCAGACCTACAGCCCGCCGCCCTCGGACATTTACGACGCGCCCGATGCGGGACCGGGCTCGGACGGCGCGCTGGCGTTGCGCATCGATCGGCTGGAGCGCGAATTACGACGCTTGACCGGACAAAATGAGGAGCTGCAACATAAAGTGCAGCTCCTGGAAGAACAGCTCCGGGCTGCGAAGCAGGAGCCGCCGCGCGCCGACGCTGCTCCGCGCGCGCCGACGGGGCCCGCGGATATTACACAAGTCGCTCCTCCGCCCCCCGTCGCCAGCGCGAATGGAAGCAAGCACGGCGACGCCTTCGATCCCACGGCGCAACCCTCGGCGCCAGGAACGCCCCGGCCGCTCGGAACGACGACGCCGTCGGCGCCGCTCGAGACGACTGCGCGGGCTTCAGGCTCCGTGACTCCCGGACCGGTCCGCGAAGCAGGCCAGCCGCTGGATATCGCTCACGGCCGTCTGGTCGGCGACCAACCGGCGACGGCGGAGATCGCCGCCGCGCCCGCGATGCCGGGCCCCAAAGAAGAATATGACCAGGCGGCAAGCGCGTTGCGGACAGGTAAATATGAGGAAGCGGAAAAGTCGCTCACGACTTTTCTAGCGAAGAATGGCAAGGGCAAGCTCGCCCCCGCAGCGACGTTCAATTTGGGCGAGAGCTTTTTTCTGCGCGGACGCCATCGCGAGGCTGCGGAAAAATATTTGGAAATCTCGACGAAATACGGCGATTCGCCGCAGGCGCCGGAAGCGCTGTTGCGCCTCGGCCAGTCGCTGAGCGCGATGGGCGCTAAGGAGCAGGCGTGCGCTTCCTATTCTGAGATCAACGTCAAATTTCCGAAAGCGGCGACGCGCATTCGCGAAGCGGCTCAGCGCGAAAGCAAAAAGATCCAATGTTAGCCGTGGGCGCGTTGATCGGCGCCCATCCGGCGTAAGCATGCCGCGCGCGGAGGCGACAGACATCGCCGGGACAGACGACTCTCTCAATCATCGTTGCGAAGATGCGCTCGATATCCTTGCGCCCTACTCTTCCGTGCTGCTCGCGGTGTCAGGCGGTCCGGACTCAGTCGCCTTGATGCTCCTTTGCGCGCAATGGTCTTTGCGGCGAACCCACGCCATCGCGGTGGCGACGATCGATCATCGCTTGCGTAAGGAGTCGCGCTCGGAAGCCGACGAAGTCGGCCGTTGGGCGCGCGCGCTCGGCTTCGAGCATCATCTGCTGACATGGCAAGATGAAAAACCTCAGACCCGCTTGCAGGAGCGCGCGCGACAAGCGCGTTATGCGCTGCTCACCGACTGTGCGCGCCGCATCGGCGCATCAGCCATCGTTCTCGCGCATCATTCGGACGACCAGGCTGAAACGATTCTTTTTCGTCTAACGCGCGGCTCCGGCGTCGCCGGACTGGCGGGCATGGCGCAATTCGCGCGCTACGATGACCTTGCCTGTGTGCGGCCATTACTTGATTTCAGCAAAGAAGAGCTGGAAGCGATTTGCGAACAGGCCAAGCACCCGTTTTTCCGCGATCCGTCGAACGAAGACGAAAGCTTCGCCCGCGTGCGGCTGCGCAAGTTGGCACCCATCCTCGCCGCGCAAGGCCTCACGCAGGATGCGCTCCTAAGACTCGGGTCGCGCGCCGCGCGCGCCGATGCAGCGCTGACTCATTGCGCCGTCGAAGCGCTCAATGGCGCGTTGCGCAGAGATGACGAGACATGCGTTGACCTAGACCCCGCGATTCTGCGCGAGGCGCCTATCGAAATTCTTCTGCGCGTGCTGGCTATCGCAATCAAGCGTCTCGCGCCGGACGCTGTTCTTCGCCTCGAGCGTTTGGAGCGCGCCAGCGCGCGCGTCGCCGCTGCGCTGACAGCGCACAGATCAATTCGAACAACGCTTGCAGATATTTCGATCGAAGCGAATGACGAACGCATTCGGCTGCGGCACGCGCCGCCTCGCCGGTCAAGCTAGCAATCCTTTTCATTCGCGCTCAACGCATGCTTGTCCGAAACGGCCAAGTTACCAGACGCAAGTCTTGGATTGCCGGGCTTTTCCAAGCCTTGGCAACGGCTTCCGGTAGGCCTAAATTAATCCGATGACCGGAGCGCTGCGGGGGATAAGCCCGACCGAGCGGCTCCCGACAGGCTTCCCACATGAACCCACACTTTAGGAACCTCGCGCTTTGGGCAATCATCGGATTGCTCGTGGTTGCGCTTGTCATGCTGTTCCAGCAACCCGGCCAGCGCACGCCCATCCGCGATATTTCTTATAGCGAGCTGCTGACGCAGATCGACCAAGGCCGCGTCCATGACGTGACGATCGCCGGCAACGAGATCGTCGGCCACTTCAATGACAATCGGCCGTTTACGACCTATGCGCCGGACGACGCCAATCTCGTGCCGCGCCTTCAGGCGAAGAACGTCTCAATCAGCGCCAAGCCGAATAATGAAGGCGGCAGCTTCATGATGACGCTTCTTCTCAACGCGCTGCCGCTCGTCGCCTTCCTCGCCGTGTGGATTTTCCTCTCGCGTCAAATGCAGGGCGGCGCCGGCCGGGCGATGGGCTTTGGCAAGTCGAAAGCGAAGCTGCTGACGGAGACGCAAGGCCGCGTCACTTTCGAAGACGTCGCAGGCGTCGATGAAGCCAAGGAGGACCTGCAGGAGATCGTCGAATTCCTGCGCGATCCGCAGAAGTTCCAGCGGCTCGGCGGACGCATTCCGCGCGGCGTGCTGCTCGTCGGACCGCCCGGCACCGGCAAGACGCTACTCGCCCGCGCCATCGCCGGCGAGGCTGGCGTGCCGTTCTTCTCGATCTCGGGCTCCGACTTCGTCGAAATGTTCGTCGGCGTCGGCGCGTCGCGCGTGCGCGACATGTTCGAACAGGCGAAGAAGAACGCGCCTTGCATCATCTTCGTCGACGAGATCGACGCGGTCGGCCGCCATCGCGGCGCCGGACTTGGCGGCGGCAATGACGAGCGCGAGCAGACCTTGAACCAGTTGCTCGTCGAGATGGACGGCTTCGAGGCGAATGAGGGGATCATCCTGATCGCCGCGACGAACCGTCCGGACGTGCTCGATCCGGCGCTGATGCGTCCGGGCCGCTTCGACCGGCAGATCCAGGTGCCGAACCCGGATTTCATCGGCCGCGAGAAGATCCTGAAGGTTCATGCCCGCAAGGTGCCTTTGGCGCCGGACGTCGATCTGAAGGTCGTGGCGCGCGGCACGCCGGGGTTCTCCGGCGCCGATCTGATGAATCTCGTCAACGAAGCGGCGCTGCTCGCGGCGCGGCGTTCGAAGCGGATCGTCACGAATCAGGAGTTCGAGGACGCGCGCGACAAGATCATGATGGGCGCCGAGCGTCGCACGCTGGTGATGACGGACGAGGAGAAGAAGCTCACCGCCTATCACGAGGGCGGCCATGCGCTCGTCTCTTTGAACATGCCGGGATCAATTCCGATCCATAAGGCGACGATCATTCCGCGCGGCAGAGCGCTCGGCATGGTGCAGGGCCTTCCCGAGCGCGATCAGATCTCGCAAAGCTACGAGCAGCTCATCGCGATGCTGGCGATGGCGATGGGCGGACGCGTCGCGGAGGAATTGATCTTCGGCTCAGCGAAGACGACCTCCGGCGCGGCGTCGGACATTCAGCAGGCGACGCGCATCGCTCGCGCGATGGTCACTCAGCTTGGCTTCTCGGACAAGCTCGGCACGGTCGCCTATGCTGATCCGCAGCAGGAGCAGTTCCTCGGCTACTCGCTCGGACGCACGCAAACCTTCTCCGAACAGACCCAGGAGACGATTGACGCTGAGGTGCGCCGACTGGTGCAGGAAGCCTATGACAAGGCCAGGCAAATCATCATCGACAAGCGGACCGATCTCGATACGCTCGCCAATGCGCTTCTCGAATTCGAGACGCTGACAGGCGATGAAATCAAGGGTCTGCTCGCCGGCAAACGGCCTGTGCGTGAAGAGTCCACGCCGACTCCTCCGCCGCGCGGCTCGGCGGTGCCATCCACTGGGCAAAAGCCAGAGCCAGACGTCGGCGGCATGGAGCCGCATCCGATCTGAGAAGTAGAAAAACCCAGCGGTCTCCGCTGGGTTTTTTGCTTGTGAATCGATCTACTTTTTGGTGTGCGCGATCAATTCATTGACCGTATCGGCTGGGCGACAGAGCGCCGCCCTCTCGCCCATCGAGACGATCGGCCGCTCGATCAAAATCGGATGCTTTTCGATGGCGGCAAAGATCTCGTCGTCGGACAAGGCCGGGTTATCTAGGCCTAGTTCATCATAGGGCGTGCCGCGTTTGCGCAGGATATCGCGCACGCTCTTTCCCATGCGCCGCAGAAGATCCTTCAAGGTCGCGCGGTTAGGCGGGTTCTTAAGATATTCGATCACCTGCGGCGCGTAGCCGGCTTCCCGCAAAGCAGCGAGAACGTTGCGCGAGGTGCCGCAGGCCGGATTGTGGTAGATTTTGACTTCCATGTGGACATCCGTTCGGGCGATATGCCAGTGTTTATTAACCTTTCGTTAGGTTGGCGAGAATACGGCCCCTCACAATATGACATTATGTTCATAAATGCGCCGACATGGCGTGAGAGGATGCGAATTGGCCAAGACGCCGCTCGCTGAGGACGTTCGATGACCCGCACTTATTTCGGCACCGATGGGATTCGTGGCCTCGCCAATGAGAAGATCACGCCGGAGCTCGCGCTCAAGGTCGGCCAGGCGGCGGGGCTGATCTTTCATCGCGGCGAGGGGCGCCATCGCGTCGTCATTGGGAAGGACACGCGGCTCTCAGGCTATATGATCGAATATGCACTTGTCGCCGGCTTCACGTCGGTTGGCATGGATCCGTTGCTTCTGGGACCGATGCCGACGCCCGCCGTCGCCATGCTCACGCGGTCCATGCGCGCCGACGTCGGCGTCATGATTTCCGCCTCTCACAATTCTTTCGAGGACAATGGCATAAAGCTGTTCGGACCGGACGGCTATAAGCTTTCGGACGAGATCGAACACGAGATCGAGCGCCTGATCGATAGCGACATTACGCGCAAGCTCGCAGGCCCGAGGGATCTCGGCCGCGCGCGGCGCATCGACGATGTGCGCGCGCGCTATATCGAATTCGCCAAGCGCACACTGCCGCGCAATATGAGCTTTGAAGGTTTACGCGTCGTCGTCGATTGCGCGAACGGCGCCGCCTACAAGGTTGCGCCAGAAGCGCTGTGGGAGCTTGGCGCCGAAGTGATCGCCATCGGCGTCGACCCTGACGGCTTCAACATTAATCACCGCGTCGGCTCCACATCGCCGCAGGCGCTGCGCGACAAGGTGCGCGAATTGCGCGCCGACGTTGGCATCGCGCTCGACGGCGACGCCGATCGCGTCATCATGGTCGATGAACATGGGCATTTGATCGATGGCGATCAGCTGATGGCGGTCGTCGCCGAAAGCTGGCGTGACCAGGGACTGCTGTCGAAGCCCGGTCTCGTCGCGACGATCATGTCGAATCTCGGCTTAGAACGTCATCTCGATTCGCTCGGACTCACTCTCGAGCGAACGGCGGTCGGCGACCGCTATGTGATCGAGCGCATGCGCGAAGCCGGCTACAATATCGGCGGGGAACAGTCGGGCCACGTCATTCTGTCGGACTTTTGCACGACCGGCGACGGTCTGGTGACGGCGATGCAGGCGCTCGCGGTGGTGAAGCGCCAGAACCGTCCGGTGAGCGAAGTCTGCCACCGATTCGAGCCGCTTCCTCAGGTGCTGCAAAATGTCCGCGCGCAGCGTCGTGAATTGGAGCGCGCCGCGGTCGCTTCTGCAATCGACGACGCTCGGGCGCGGCTCGGCGGCGCCGGCAGACTGGTTGTTCGCCCTTCAGGGACGGAGCCCGTCATTCGCGTCATGGGCGAAGGCGACGACCGCGAACTCGTCGAATCGCTCGTCGCTCAAATATGCAGCGTGCTGAAGGAATCGGCCGAAGCCGCCTGACACAAATCTCTCCGGAGTTTGCGTGACGCGCGAGCGCAGCTTTGTCGACGGAAAGCTTTGGATAAAAGTTGGTTAAGAGATAAGGTTAACCCACAGTTAAGCGTTCTCGCCGATTCTGTCGTCATTGGCGCTTTTGTATGCGCCTCATGCCAAAGCAGCGGGAGCAATCATGGGCCGACTCATCGCAGTTTTACTGGCGGCGGCCGCCATCGCTGGCGCTTTGAATGCACGCGCCGAAAGCCTGTCCCCTCTCCCGCCTCTCGATGTCAGCGGCTGGTACCTACGAGGCAATATCGATCCGGCCCAGCAACTGACCGAGGGACGAACCTACCTCCAGCCGAACATTTTCAGCGACCTGCCAAAAGGGTCCGACAGGCCGGCGCATTATTCGATGAGCGACGAACGCTAGAGTTCAAAATCCAACGCTTGTCAGCCGCGCCGAGCCGCCTCGATCGTGGCGACGTCAATTTTTTTCATATCCATCATCGCCTCGAACGCGCGTTTTGCTTCATCGCCGCCGACAGCCAGCGCCTCGCTCAGCACCAAGAAGCCCGCATCTATCAATGCGGGCTTTCCAATGGCTTCACAAAACTGCGGCGCTGAATGACGATAGAAGTTACTTCGTCGCCGCCGCTTTCAATTTGGCGAGCGGACGGATTTTGACGCGCACGCTCGCTGGCTTGGCGGCTGCAGGCACCATTTCGCCGGTCGAAGGATTGCGAACCAATGTACCCGCCTTGCGCGCCGGCACTTTGCGAAGCGTGACTTTCAGAAGGCCCGGAAGGGTGCATTCGCCTATGCCTCGCGGGTGGACTGACCCGAGAAGGACTCGCTCCAGCGTGGCGTAAACCCCCATGGCGGTTTTACGAGGAATATCGTTTTCTTCCGCAATCAGATTTATAAGCGCTGATTTCGAATACGCTTCCTTAAGCGGCCGAATCGCCGCAGGCTCTGCTTTCGCGGTCTTCTTCACCGGGGCCTTCCGAATTGTTGCTTTGGCCATAGTTTGTCCTTCGGTAGATGATGAGTGATTATAACCAGCCCGTACATAGGCAAATTGCTAGCGATTTCATCACTGATTCGCAAACCCACGCATTCATCGCTCGCACCACGACGGCGCTGAACGAGCTAATCCCTGGGATGAAGTAAAGCCCTTGTCGAGGTCAGTTTTGAATCAATAAGCAGCGAGCTGCAACGGCTTTCCTCCTCTCGCCTCTTTTTGCCCCTCGCCCGCTCGCGCGGATTGAGCCATATCTGATCCATGCCCGACTTGCCTGAGATCGAGGGAGAGGCTCCTCAGACCAATACGCCGGAGATTACCGTCTCCGAACTCGCGAACGCGCTGAAGCGGACGATCGAGGACCGCTTCGGGCGCGTGCGCGTGCGCGGCGAAATTTCCAACTATCGCGGCCCGCACGCCTCCGGCCACGCCTATTTCTCGCTCAAGGACCAGAACGCGCGCCTCGACGCGGTGATCTGGAAGTCGACGTTGCTGCGTCTGCGGACGCGCCCGCAGGAGGGGCTGGAAGTCATAGCTACCGGCCGCGTCACGACTTTTCCCGGGAAATCCTCCTATCAGATCGTCATCGAGTCGCTGGAGCCGGCCGGTCTCGGCGCGCTGATGGCGCTGCTCGACGCGCGCCGCAAGGCGCTCGCAGCCGAGGGACTGTTCGATGAGGCGCGCAAGCGCCCCCTGCCCTTTCTGCCCCGCGTCATCGGCGTCGTGACCTCGCCGACCGGCGCCGTCATCCGAGACATCCTGCATCGTCTCAACGACCGCTTCCCGCGACGCGTGCTGTTATGGCCCGTGCGCGTTCAGGGAGAGAGCTGCGCACAGGAAGTCGCCGCGGGCATTCGCGGCTTCAACGCGCTGCCGATCGGCGGCGCCATTCCGCGCCCGGATGTGCTGATCGTTGCGCGCGGCGGCGGCTCGCTCGAGGACCTTTGGGGATTCAACGAGGAGCTCGTCGTTCGCGCGGCGGCGGAGAGCGCCATTCCGCTCATTTCTGCGATTGGCCATGAGACCGACACGACGCTCATCGACTTCGTCGCGGACCTGCGCGCGCCGACCCCGACGGGCGCCGCGGAAAAAGCCGTTCCCGTTCGCGTCGAGCTGTTTGAGCATCTCGCCATACGCGCAAGCCGGCTCGAAGGCGCGCGCCGACGCGCGATGGATCTTCGCCGCGCGCAGCTTTCAACCTTCGCGCGCCTGCTGCCCGCCGGCGACGCGCTGCTCGCCAATCCTCGCCAGCGCCTCGATCGCGCGGGCGAGCGGCTGCGCGCCGGCGCGCGCGCCGCCAGAGACGGACGGCGGCTGCGGCTGTCGCGCGCCGCAACGCTGCTCGCGCGTCACTCTCCACAAGCGGAACTGGCCCGTGTGCGCGAGAAGCTACGCGGTCTTGGCGCGCAGCTCGATCAAGGTTATCGCGCTAGGGGCTTCCTCGCCCGCCAGGAGAACGTCGCCGAAAGACAACGCCTCGCCGTCGCCGCGCAGAGACTCGATCGCGCAATCTCCGGTCTGATCGGCCACAGCCAGGATCGGCTCGACAGGCTCGCCCGACTGCAGGAATCCCTCAGCCATCGTTCAGTGCTGGCGCGCGGCTTTGCGCTCGTGCGCGACGAGAACGGCGCGCTGGTGCGCAGCGTGGCGCAGGCTTCGCCCGGAACAGGTCTCGACATCGAGATCGCCGACGGCAGAATCGCTGCGCGCGCCGGGCTCGCCATTCCCGAGCCGCCTGCGCCACCGCGCCCCCGCCGGCGCATCAGAAGGATCGATAGCGACGATCAGGGATCGCTGTTCTGACTTACTCGAACCTCATTTGCCAAGCGACGATGCTACGCTGCATGGGCGCGCGCGGCAGATAGCAGAAGACATTCGTGGAAATGGGCGCTTCGGCGCAGTGATAGTGATCGTCGCTCCAATCGTAGCCAAGCGTGCCCATGCAGGCGACGATCTTATCGTGGATGATCTTCGGGTTGGAGCGGCGCTCCGCCGGGAAATCTCGTTCCGCCTGAAATTCGCAATCGGTGACGTCGAGTTTCTGGCCTTCGAAATAACGGCCGCTGGCGCCGCTGGTCACGAACATCGCCTCGGTCGCGAGAATGAAGAGCAAGCCCAACGCCAGGGCCACCTTGCCCTGCCACTTGGTCTTGAAGAAGTGTAAATCGAGTAGCGATAGAAATCCGATCGCCAAAAGCCCGCCGCCAAGCAGCAGCGTCAACGGCGACAGGAAGGGCGCGATACCTTCGTTCATGCCACGCTCCTGATCGCGCCCGCCGCCGCTTCGCGCGATTCTTGATGAATATTAAGAGCGAGGCTCTCACCAAAGCAACCAGGCCTCGCCTCGGCGTCCGGGATGTTCTTTCCGCGGGCATGGCCGAAATCCTCCCCTGGCCGCGCCATTCCCGAAATTGGGAGCATGCTTCGCACATCAGACCCGGCGGGTTAGCCGAGGTCGTCAAATTCCCGCCGAAACAGAGCGTTAAGGTTCCGTTAACCAATTAACTGTTTATTAACGAAGGCGCAACTTTGCTCAAATGCTACAGGTCCGAGATACCTGCGATCAAGGTTGACGGAACCTTCGCTTAACCGTGGAAGACTAGGACTACCGCCATTCGGTGGTCGTAACAGGAGTGCCTCATGCTGCTTTCGCAACGCGCCTCGAGCGTCAAATTCGTCGTCGCGCTGACGGCGGTCCTGGCGCTTTCGGCTTGCGCCAAGAACACGGCGGATGAGGCTGCAGGCGATCTCGCAGGCGGCGGCTATGCCGGCGGTCGCGGCGGGGTCGCTAGTCCCGGCAGCCAGCAGGACTTCGTGGTCAATGTCGGCGACCGCATCTTCTTCGAAACCGATTCGACCGACCTGACCCCGACGGCGCAAGCGACGCTCGACAAGCAGGCCGAGTGGCTCAATCGCTATTCGCGCTACAGCTTCACCATGGAGGGCCACGCCGACGAGCGCGGCACGCGCGAATATAATTTCGCGCTCGGCGCTCGGCGCGCCGAAGTGGCCAAGAATTATCTCATCTCGCGCGGCGTCTCGGGGGCGCGCATCCGCACGGTAAGCTACGGCAAGGAGCGCCCGGTCGCCGTCTGCGATGACATCTCCTGCTGGTCGCAGAACCGTCGCGTGGTCACCGTGCTTTCCGGCGGCAATTCCTGATTATAAGGCGCACCGCGCCCCTTGCTTCCGGGGCGCCGTTGCGGCATTGAAGGCGCGCGCCTTTCGGCGCATGCAGGAGTGTAGCTCAACTGGTAGAGCACCGGTCTCCAAAACCGGGGGTTGGGGGTTCGAGCCCCTCCACTCCTGCCACTTTTAAATCTTAAGTGAGCAGATCGCCGCGGTAGGCCTATGGGCCGACGGCTTGCGCTGACGAGGCGCATATAGCGCGAACGCCCTCATCCCATTACGCAAAAAAGCCCAGCCACGAGGGCTGGGCTTTCCAGGATCGACCTGCTGCGAACGAGTCGATCAATATTTCGCCAGCACCGGCGCCGGAGCGCCGAAGCTGAAGTGATAGTTCACGCCCGCGCGGACCGTGTGGAAACGCGTGCGGTTGTTCGGGCTGTTGAGGCCCCAGCCCGGGTTGAACGCCCAGAGCCAGTTGTTGTTGTTCCCCGTGCCGCTGATCTGCGTATACAGATATTCGAGCTTGAGGGACCAATTCGGAATGACCATCCACTCGGCGCCGCCGCCAGCGGTCCAGCCCGTCTGAACGGCGCTGCTCTGGTTCCACCAGGCGTTGCGATGCACTTCGCCATAGGCGAAGCCGCCCGTGCCGTAAATCAGCACCTTCGAGTTGAGCACCGTGACGCCGGCGCGGCCGCGAACGGTGCCGAACCAGTTCAGCGTCGCCGTGGTCACCGGAGGCAGGCCGAAAAACCAGCCGAAGCTGTTGCCGCCGGCGCCAGAGCCGATGCTCGTGCCCTGGAAGTCGGTCTCGACGCCCACGAGGAACATCGGCGTGATCTGGTAATTGTAGCCGATCTGACCGCCGCCGACGACGCCCGCCCGGCTGCCGCCGTGATTGTTCCAGCCCAGGCCCCACGCGTTGGACGAGTTTCTGTCGTAGAAGCCAACGCCGAAGTTGAGACCGGCGTAGAGACCCGTCCAGGTCATGATCGGCGGAGGAGGCGGCGGCGGCGCCTTATACGACGGAAGGTCGGCGGCCATGGCCGATCCGGCTATCAGCAATAAGGCCGTGGCGGCAAAACTTGCCTTCTTCATGCGCCTTCTCCTAATGGGTTAGCATTTGAATGCTTGGTGAGCTGACTTCCCTGGACTCAAGTCGATAGAGAGAAACCTGCCGCTCAGTCAAAGGATAATGACGGCTATTCGGGCATTGCCGCATGCTTTCTGGGCAACTGTGGCAGTTGCGCAACAATTCAGGCGCGCGATAGAAGCCCCAGCGACAAAGCCGGCAAGGGCCATTCTCCCGCGATTTGCAAGGCGCTTTACGGAACGCCCTCATTAGCTGAAATCCACAGGCTCACTGTTCTGCTGGGCCAGCCGCCTAACCTCCAGCCGCGTTACAACATCGCATTGACGACGCCGATGAGGTTCTTCTCTCTCCCGCAAGGCGCGCGATCCCTCTAGGACCGCCCCATTTGAGCAATCCACAGAAAGGCGTCGTCCGATGCTCACCTCCATCGCCGATCGATCGGTCATCGTGACTGGAGGCAGTCGCGGCATTGGCCGCGGCATAGCGCGCGTCTTTGCGTCCAAGGGCGCGCAGGTGCTCGTGGTCGGTCGCGATCTCGCGCAGGCCGAGGCGACGGCGGCCTTAATTAGAGCGGAGGGAGGACGCGCCAGCAGTTTCGCCGCCGATGTCGGCGACCCCGGCGATGTTGAACGGATGGCCGCCGCGGCGATTGAGCGGCACGGGGTCATCGACATTCTCTGCGCCAACGCCGGCGTTTTTCCGGCCGCTCGTATGATGGAGATGACGCTGCAGCAATGGAACGAGGTGCTGTCCACCAATCTTGCCAGCGCCTTTCTCTGCGTAAAGGCCTGCACGCCGTCGCTAACGCGCAGCGGCCGCGGGCGTATCGTGCTCACCTCCTCCATAACTGGCCCGATTACAGGCTATCCCGGCTGGACGCATTATGCGGCGAGCAAGGCGGGACAGCTCGGGTTCATGCGCACGGCGGCGCTGGAGCTCACGCCGCTCGGGATCACCATCAATGCCGTATTGCCTGGCAACATTCGCACCGAAGGACTGGACGAACTCGGCGAGGAATATCTGACCAAGATGACGGCCTCTATCCCGCAACGCCGGCTCGGGAGCGTCGAGGACATCGCTTACGCCGCGCTGTTTTTCGCCAGCGACGAAGCCGGCTACATCACTGGCCAAACGCTGGTGATCGACGGCGGGCAGGTGCTGCCTGAGTCTCTAACGGCGCTGCAGGACATGGGTTGAGAAACGTCGACGAGATGAAGCTTCGGACGGTTCGCCCCCGATTGTGACAGCGCCAACCAGTTTCGATGACCCGGCTGGATGGGCTATAAGGACTGGCTGGATTCTAGGATGGCTGCGTCACCGACTGATGCTTTCGAGAGAGGAATATCGTGAGATTTTCACAAGAAGGCGCTTGTCTCATGTTTTCGGCGGCGCGCCCGCGACGAGATCTCCACCAAAGCGCTGGGTTGATGAGAAACGCCTTGGCCATTGCGATTTTGTCCGCTGCGCTCTCCAGCGCTCAAGCCGAAGAGGCGCCGCCGACTGTCGACCGATGCGGTCACCCGATCGTCACAGACAACATCGGAGCTCCTTACACAGATCCGGTTTGCACGGCGCTTTCCGATACGCTCCAACCGCCTCTCTATATTCCCGACCCCGACTGCAACATGGGGGTGGCGCCATATGATTCGAGGTGCTTCCTCCAGAGACTCTTTACGGTGATGACCGCCTCCCCAGGCCCGGCGCCACGCCGTCCTCCTCGCCCGCCCTATCCCACTAAATAGCCCGCGAGCGATTCACTCGCCGCTGGCTCGCGGCGGAGATCGGTCACGCAACTTTAACGACAAATGATCTTCCTGTTGAAGGACAGCCGGCACGCGCTTCGGGGCCGTGTCAAACTTGCGCTGGTTTCGTTTTGCGCAAAAACTCATTGAGTTTCGATTCTGGCTGAGGCGTCACGTCGCCCTAATTGAATTGCAGAGCTAATTGGAGGAGCCGGGGAATGACAAAGGCGCCGTTCACATTTTCATTTAAAGTCGCGGCATTCGCGCTCTTGCTGTCCTTTCTGGCAGCGCCGGCCCTGGCGCAGCCGTTAGGCGTGCTCGTTTTCGGCGACAGCCTCACCAATGGCTTCGACCTTCCCGAAAATCAGAGCTTTCCAGCTCAGCTCAAGCGCCGGCTGTTAGCCGACGGTTACAACGTCATGGTCTGGAACGGCTCTGTTGCCGGCGACACCAGCGCCGACGGCTATTCGCGCATTGGAGAGGCGCTGCAAGTGAATCCCGATCTCGTGCTCGTCGAGTTCGGCGCCAATGACATGCTCGACCGTACCGATCCCCGCGTCACCTATCGCTACCTCGACGCCATCATTCGCGTTTGCAAGGCGCGCGGCGCGCGCGTCATCCTTGCCGGCATGCTCTCGCTGCCGAAAAACGGTCCGAATTACATCGTGGGCTTCAACAACATCTATCCGGCCCTTGCGCACAATCTGCGCGTCCCGCTCTATCCATTCCTGCTTGCGGGCGTATACGGTCATCCGGGGCTCATGCAGAGCGACAATGAGCATCCCAACGCCTTAGGGACTGCGAGAATGGTCGCCGGAATTGCGCCGATGATCGAGGCCAGTCTACGGCAGATCCGCGTGGCCCACAGCGGGCCACGCCACCGGCGGGAGGCGTTAGCGCGCCAATAACGCCTACACAGACGCGAATTGCGCTCGCCGAGTAGCCATTCGATACAACCTGCGCTGCGCCCCGAGCAATTTTAGAAACATTTGGGACACAACGCAGCAAAGATGCGCAGGCGCGGTTCTGGTAGACAACTCCCGCACTCAAATCGTGCGTCCAGCAGCAGGCGCTGTTTCCAAGCGGCGGCGCCTGCCGCCAACTCTCGGCTGGCTCTTCGCAGCCCGCCCCCTCTTCCCTTACAAAAGACCTCTGCATGGTTGCGACCAGCGCCGCGCGCCTTACACGGCGCTTTGTCAGGCGGCTGTGACGAGCGTAGCGCGCTCTTATGGGTTGGAAAGGACAGGCGACCGTGGAGGATGAGCAGAAGGTCACGCATAAAGGCTATTTTGCCGCCGGCCTCGACTCCGATCCAGAACTCGCCTCGGCGATCTCCGGCGAGTTGCGGCGACAGCAAGACTGCATCGAGCTCATCGCCTCGGAAAACATTGTCTCGCGCCTCGTGCTCGAAGCGCAGGGATCGATCCTCGCCAACAAGACCGTGGAGGGATTGCCCTATGCGCGCTATTACGGCGGCGCGGAATTTGCCGACGCGGTCGAGGGGCTCGCCGTCGAACGCGCGAAAAAACTCTTCAAATGCCGCTTCGCTAACGTGCAGCCGCATTCGGGCTCCAACGCCAACGCTGGCGTCTTTCTCGGCCTCCTGAAACTCGGCGATGCGATTCTTTCGATGAATGTCGCCGCCGGCGGCCATATCAGCCACGGCCATCCCGCGACGCTGACCGGGCGTGATTACAAGATCGTCACTTATGACGTCAGCCGCGAAAGCGAGCGCATCGATCTCGACGAGGTGCGCGATCTCGCGCGGCGCGAGCGCCCGCGCATGGTCATCGCCGGCGGGTCGGCCTATTCGCGCGCGATCGATTTCGCAGGCCTGCGCGCTATCGCCGACGAGGTCGGCGCCTATCTTCTCGTCGACATGGCGCATTTCGCCGGCCTTGTCGCAACAGGCTTCTATGCCGATCCTCTGCCCCACGCCCATGTCGTGACGACGACGACCTACAAGTCCCTGCGCGGCGCGCGCGGCGGCATGGTCCTGTGGAACGACGAAGCCTTCAGCGGCAGGATCAACGCCGGAATATTTCCCGGCGTGCAAGGCTCGGTGCTGTTGCATGGGGTCGCCGGCAAGGCCGCCTGTCTTGGCGAAGCCATGCTACCCGAGTTTATCGCCTATAATCGCGCGGTGATCGACAATGCTCAGACGCTGGCGTGCGCTCTTGCCGATAAAGGCCTGCGTATCGTCACAGGCGGCACAGACACCGGCCTAATGCTCGTCGACCTTGCGGCGCGCGGCTTGACCGGCGATGTCGCCGCGAAAGCGCTGGAGCTGGCCGGACTCGCGGTGAACAAGAACGTGATACCGTTCGACGCGCGTCCGCCCGAGGCGCCATCCGGTCTGCGCCTTTCGAGCAACGCCGGAACGACGCGCGGCTTTGGCGTCAGCGCGTTCGAAATGATTGCGCAATGGATCGATCGCGTGCTGAGAAATCCAGACAATGACTCATTGATTGGCGCCACACGCGAGGAAGTCGCCGCGCTTTGCGCAAAACACCCGATCTATCAAGCACGCCCGTGAACGCTCTCTCCGTGCGTCTTCTCATCTGCGTCGGCCCACGCTGCGACGCCGAGGGGAAAGGCCGCGCACTGCTCGCGTCAGCCGAGATGGTCTTTACCCAAGCGTTCCCGCAGGAGCTGTCATCCGACCGGCTCGTCATTGCGACGCGCGACTGTCTGCGACTCTGCACGCGCGATCCTGTCGTGCGCTTCGAGCCCTCAGGTGACGCCCTATCGAACCCATCTCTTGATGACATTCTTAAGTTGGCGCGCGCCGCACTTGCCGAACAGCCTGCCCAACAAGATTCGGCTCAGCGAAGTCGTGATTAACAGAGGGATCTTCGCTTTTGAGGTTCAGCGCCTTTTCTGAGCGACGGTTCTACGGTAGCTTTTGCGCATTATCAGAACTCATCGGTCTGAAAGGAACGACATGCGTAAGCTCATTCCGTTTTCGCTTCTCTTGGCGTTCGCCGTCTCTCCCGCCGCGGCTCAGGGCACGGCTCAGGAACGCTCCGATTGCATGGGCGACGCCTTCAGATTCTGCAGCTCCGATATTCCGTTCGTCGAAGAGATCGAATCTTGCCTGCAGGAAAATATGGCGCGGTTGAGCCCCGCCTGTCGGCAGGAATTCGCCGCCACAAACAGCACCAAGCTGCGCCCAGAACATTTCCAATAAGCCTGTCAGGCGCGGCTCGCGGCGCCTGAATCATTGAAGCCTGCGCCGAAACTCATCCAGCCACGTCTTCACTTGGCTAAAGTCGATCTTCTTGGCTTCGTGAAATCCGATCTCCTGCGCGAAACCGTCGCCCGATCTTGCGGTTGCAGGAGCGACGCGTCTCCTGAGGCTCTCAGGGAGATGCCGCGCGAGAATGCGCACGACGACATAGAAGGTCGGCGTGAAGATCAGTCCGAACAGAGTGACGCCCAACATGCCAAAGAACACGGCGGCGCCGATCGACTGACGCATCTCGGCGCCCGCGCCTTGAGCGACGGCGAGCGGCAGCACCCCGAGAATGAAGGCGAGCGACGTCATCAGAATAGGGCGAACCTGTCATTCTTGACCGGCGCATCACGCAGACACGAAGTAAGATCAGCGCCGTCAGAAGGCAAATCGCGCGCCGCGTTTTTTTCGTCAGCCCGGCCAGGCCTTGTCGAAATTCGCAGACTGACGCCTGGGATAAGAAGCAGTAAACTCTTTGCGCAGCTTATTTATTCTTCGCGGCTCAGGAAGAGCGGAATTCGCCGCTAAAAACATGCGTTCGTATTTCACCTGGCGCGGAATGCGACGGCGCTATGCGGTCGAACCGCAAGTCGCCGCCGCGGCAATTCGCACTGTAACCTTATTTATAGCGGCGACGAATAGCGTGAGCGGGTTCCCAAGAGCCCCAACCCGCTCGCCCGGCGAGCCGATTTGTAAGGAGACTAAAAATGAACGCCAAAATCATTTCAGGCGCCTCGGTGGCCGCCGCGGCGATCGCTCTGGTTATCAGCGGCGCGGCGACGGCGCCGGCGCTCGCCAAAAAAATGAGCAAAACCGTCCATTGCAGCGGAATCAATTCATGCAAAGGGACGAGCGCCTGCAAAACGGCGAACAACTCCTGCAAGGGCATGAACTCCTGCAAGGGTCAGGGGTGGCTGCCCGAAAAATCCGCAAAAGCTTGCGAGGAGAAGGGCGGCAAGGTCGTCGAGATGTAAACAAAGCGGCGCGGACGGATCATTCTGCGGTTCGATCCGCGCCGCTCCTTGCGAATTTCCCGAGCTGCGGAAGGGCCGCGCAGGCACGATCCATCAGGCACGATCAACGCCGATGCGCTTGAAAAGAGGCGATCAATTCTTCGCGCATCGTCCAGTGCAGCAGCACTCGACCGAAAAGCGATGCGATTCCCGTTAGCAGGACGACAGAGCCGAATTGCCAGATACAGACTGACGCCGCCGCATCCTGTCTGAAGGACAGACGCAGCGCCGCCGCCGCCAAGGCGGTGGATGCGAGCGCCGCAAGTCCGATCGTCACGAATGGCGCGATAGGCGCGCCGCGTTTGACCATCGCAAGGATCAAAACCGCCGTCGGTATGCTGATGGCGAGGATCGTCGGCAAACAATAAATGTCCGAATGAGACAAGAGGCCGGTCAGTCCGAAGGCTTCGACGTCCCTCCAGCATCCGACGGCGAGAGCGCCGGCCCAGATCAGAAAGAAAAATACGAAGGCGAATCGTTCCCAGACCGGACGCGCAGGACAGCTGGCGCTGAAAGCGCCCGCCGCCGCCACGATGCTCGTCAGGAACGCCGCGGCCAACTCCGTCGCAAACTGCGGGTCGGCGATCTTGGCGAGAAAATCTGGCCTGATCCCCATGACCACCGCCACGACCGCGACATAGCAAAGAGAAACCGCGAACCAAACGAGCGCGCGCCACGCGGGATGCGCGAGAGGGCGTACGGGCGCGCAATTCTCGGTCAAGGTCCGGATCAGGTCTTCCTTCAACATTCGCCTAGCCATCTCGCTCCAGCGCCTGACGCATCGCTTTGATCGCCCTATGGACCCCCACTTTCAGCGAACCGACGCTCTTCCCCGTGACCTGAGACGCCTCCTCCAGCGAGAGACCTTGAATCTTGACCAGTTCAATCGCCTGGCGCTGGCCCGCCGGCAGAAGCGCCATGGCTCGACGAATAGCCTCCTGATCGTCGCTCGTCTCCTGTTCGGATTTCGCGCCGTCGCCATAAAAGGTTTCAGGCAAAACGTCGACAGTCGTTTCATTGGCGCCGCGCGCATAACGCCTTCGCGCGCCGTCGGCGGCGCGCCGCGCGGCGATAGTCATAAGCCAGGGCGTGAAGGGCCGCCGACGATCATAGGTCTGCCGCACGGTGTGAATAGACACCAGAATTTCCTGCACCACATCTTCCGTATCGTGCGCATTCGGCCATCTTCGCATGACGAAGCGGCGCAAGACGGGAAAGAGATCGGACAAAAGCTCGCCGTAGGCCGCGTGATCGCCATCCTGGGCTGACGCCATCAGCGTGCGCCAGCGACTTTCCCGATCGTTCGACGTTTCGCCCAATTCGCCCATGTCCGCTGCGAATCTGCTTGGCCTGGCTCTGACGCTCCGCAGCCCGATTTCGGACTAGGCCGGAGCGCGTAATTAATGACGCCAGTTCTAGTCACTCAGGCGTCGACGCGCCATCTTTCCTATTCCGCTTTTGGGCTGTCCAGTCTGCGGCCTTTGGTTGTAACCTTTGACGCCGTCATGACGAATTGACCCTTAAAGCGGCGGCGGTCATCTCGATAAACGCTCCGAAAGCGTCCGATTTCAACGGATTGCCTGTTCTTGTGAATAACCTGATGAAAAGCAGAGGGAGATCAGAATGTCAGACAATAAGCTTCGTGCCGCCATCGCCATCGCCGGCGCCTTCGCGACGGCTGTTACCCTGGCCGAAACGGCGAAAGCCGCTAAGGCCGAGCAAGAAAAATGCTTTGGCGTGTCGTTGAAAGGCAAGAATGATTGCGCCGCGGGGCCGGGAACCAGCTGCGCCGGAACGTCGAAGACGGATTATCAGGGCAGCGCATGGAAATATGTCCCGAAGGGCACTTGCACGGCGATCGTGACGCCCAAGGGCAAAGGCAGCCTCGAGCCGCTCCCGAACTAAAGCCATATGGGAACGCCTTCCCTCCCCGCTCATAGCTGCACGCACGCGGCGTCCTTGCCGCCTGCGCGCGCGGGAGTTGGATTTAAGAACGTGCATTTCGCCGACATCGAGGCCTCCGCGCCCGATGTCGGCTTCTTCGAAATCCACGCCGAGAATTACATGGGCGCGGGAGGCGCGCCGCACGCGCAGCTCTTGCGGCTGCGCCGCGACTTTCCGCTGTCGATTCATGGCGTCGGACTCTCGATCGGGGGCGCCGAGCCGCTCGACCGCGAGCATCTGCGCCGCGTGAAAACTCTTGTCGACCGCTACAAACCTGCCGCGTTCTCCGAACATCTCGCCTGGTCGACGCAAGGCGGCCGCTTTCTTAATGACTTGCTCGCCCTGCCCTACAATGCGTCGACTCTGACGCATGTCGTCGCTCATGTGAATGAAATTCAAGAGGCGCTTGCCAGACCCATCCTCATCGAAAATCCCGCAGCCTATCTCCGCTTCCAATCCACGGATCATTCCGAGATCGAATTCTTGCGAGAGGTCGTCCGCCGCACGGACTGCCGGCTGTTGCTCGACGTGACCAACGCCTATATCAGCGCGACGAATCTCGGCTTCTCGGCGGAGGATTATATCGACGCCTTTCCGATGTCCTTCGTCGAAGAGATTCATCTCGCCGGATATGCCGAGGATGCCGACGAGGTCGGCGATCCTCTCCTGATCGACGCACATTGCGCGCCAGTCCAGGAAGGGGTTTGGCGGCTCTATGATCACGCCCTCGCGCGACGCGGACCAGTCGCGACTCTGATCGAATGGGACAATGACGTTCCGCCATGGAAGGTTCTCTTTGCGCAAGCTACGCGCGCGGAGTCATTCCTCGCGAGGCGGCGATCCGCCGTCGAGGACAATTCGATATCGGCGGCGCTCCAATGACGGCGCCGGCCGACTTCGATCAAGGCGCATTTGTCCGCGCGTTGCTTGATCCCGAGCTGCCGCCGCCGAACGGGCTCGAAACGCCCCGCGGTTTTTCGCCGGAGAAACGCTTCGCGGTCTATCGCAACAATGTATGCGTCGGACTCGTCGACGCGCTATCCGAACGATTTCCGGTTTGCCGGCAATTGGTCGGAGAAGAGTTTTTCCGAGCCATGGCGCATTGCTATATGCGCGAATTCCTTCCCCGCACGCCGATGCTATTTGAGTATGGGGAGGACTTCGCGACATTTGTCTCGCAGTTCGAGCCGGCGCGAGAGCTTTCCTATCTGTCGGATGTCGCGCGGCTGGAATATGCCGTCGGCCAAGCCTATCACGCCGAGGACGCCGCGCCGCTGACAATAGGATCCGTACGCGCCCTTCCGCCCGATCGGCTGGAGAATGCAACGGCGGCCCTGCATCCCTCGACCCGTGTCATCGCATCGAAATATCCGATCGTTTCAATCTGGCGACAGCATGTGTCGGACGAAGAGATGACGCCCCTTGATTTGAATCGCGGCGAAGAGGCGCTTGTGGTTCGTCCTGAGCTGGAGATCAGAGTGTCAACGCTCCCCGCGGGCGGCGCAGTCTTCGTGGAGGCGCTTGAGGAAAGACAAACGTTCGGCGAGGCTGTGAATGCGGCAGCCGCCGTAGCGGCCGATTTCGATCTGACAGCCTGCCTGCGCGAGCTGATCTTGGCCGAGGCCTTCGTCGCCATTAGCGTCGCGCATTGATTGAAGAGGAACAATTGTCGCCGCGGCCTACCCAATCCTGATGGAGCTTGAGGCCTCATGAACATCATAAGAAGAACTGCAGGGTGGTTGGATGCGATCCCCTACTCTCTGATCGCGCTTTTTCTACGGATTGTCGCCGCGCATCCATTCTTCGTCTCCGGCCAGACCAAGATTGAAGGACCGACCGTCGGCGGCAAGATTTTAGGCCTCGATCTGTCGTTTCAGATCCCGACAGCGATCCGCGACGCGACATTCGCCTTGTTCGCCGACGAATATAAGGTGCCGCTCATTTCGCCGACGGTAGCCGCCTATGTGGCGAGCGGCATCGAATTCGTTCTACCGCTGCTGCTTCTCCTCGGGCTTTTGACGCGCCTTTCGGCGTTTATCCTTTTGATGATGACCCTGGTCATCCAGATCTTCGTCTTTCCTGACGCATGGTGGACCGTCCACGCCTATTGGACGGCGATCCTCATCGTTCTGATCGCGCGTGGGCCCGGCGCGATATCGCTGGACCATCTGCTGTTCCGGCGTTGGTCGCCTTAGACGCCGCTCGCCTTTGCCTGGGAACCTCAGGGTTCGTCAACGTAGACGACGACGCCCGTCTGCTGAGGCGCAGTATGCGCATGCGCGAGACCAATGCCGACTCCGAAGAAAATGGCAGACCCGATGATGGCTCCAACGATCGTGCTGGTGAACTTCGACATGACGTCCTCCTGTTTGATGAGGAGAACGCTACCGGTTCCGTAGCCGAGCGAATGTGCGAATCCGCACGTGACGCAATTTGCTCCGCACGAGCAAGAGTCGTCTCAGTGGCGGTCTAACCACATGCCGAGGATGGCTCCGCCGACCGCGCCGGCGAGGGCGCCTACGAATGCGACGGAAATCCCTGCTGCGGCGACGCCCAAACCTGCGGCGAGCGCGGCGCCAATTCCGGCGAATGCGATGGGAGTCGTCCCGTGGACGACATTCCTGGCATATGTCCTGGCCACTTTCCTTGTCTTGGCCATTTTCTGATCCTCGCTTGCGCCCAGGCCCGTCGCCTGATCGCGTCTCCCTCCAGGATCAGATAGGGCGCATCTCTTCGCAGAAACGGGCGTATTAGCGCCCGAAATGGCGCGCACCCTGTCAGAAAGGCCGCAATACAAAAGAAGCTTGTCGGGGGCTAAGGCGCTGCAGCGGATGTTCTGCGAAAAATGGCGCGCCCGAGAGGATTCGAACCGCTTCGATTTCCCTCTCGGGCGGTTGCGCATGGCGACAATCCGACCGAAGAACGCCAACTCGACCACAAGACCGTCACGGTCAAAGAGCCGCCGCGCTTCTTGCGCACGCCGGAAGCGAAACAGCGAAGTGAGCGTCTAGTGAATGAGAACGGCCTTCTGAACACGATCGGCGCCGGCATTCGCGTTAGGCGCGTCAGGTGATAATGCAGCGCCCGCCCGCGCCGCGACATGATGGTCGGCGGCGAGCACGAGATAGACGGCCGGAAGGACGAACAGCGTGAAGAGCGTGCCGATGGAAAGACCCGAGGCGATGACGAGGCCCATATTGTAGCGCGAGGCGGCGCCGGCGCCGCTCGCCGTGATGAGCGGCAGCACGCCAAGCACCATGGCGGCGGTGGTCATCAGAATGGGACGCAGTCGAATGGAGGTCGCCTCCAGAATCGCCTCGCGCTTCGACTTGCCGGCATGTTGCAGCTCATTGGAGAATTCGACGATCAATATGCCGTGCTTGCTGATGAGGCCCATCAGCGTGACGAGGCCCACCTGCGTATAGATGTTGATGCTCGCGTCGCCGAAGCCAAGCATGATGAACACCAGCGCGCCGGCGATCGACATGGGCACGGAGACGAGGATGATCAGCGGATCGCGGAAGCTCTCGAACTGCGCGGCGAGCGCCAGGAAGATGATGATCAGCGCGAAGCCGAAGGTGACGGCGAAACCGCTCGACTCCTGCACATATTGCCGCGATGGGCCGGCATAGTCGATCGTATAGGTCGGCGGCAACACCTTGCGCGCGACCTCTTTCAGCGTGTCGAGCGCCTCGCCGGCGATGACGCCCGGCGCGGCCACGCCCGAAATCGTCACGGAATTGATCTGCTGGAAATGATTGAGCGACTCGGGAACGATCGTGGTCTCGAGCTTCGCGACGGTCGAAAGCGGCACCGAGGAGCCGTCCGCCGTCTTGATGTAGTAATTCAGGATTTGATCGGGATTGAGCCGAAACTGCTGGGCGACCTGCGGAATGACCTTGTACGAGCGGCCGGCCAGCCCGAAATATTGCGTATAGCCGCCGCTCAGCGCGGTGGTGAGCGCGCCGCCGACATCGAACATTCTCAGGCCGAGCTGCGCCGTCTTTTCGCGGTCGATGACAAGCGACAGCTGCGGCTGGTCGATCTTGAGATCGGTGTCGAGGAACATGAACTTTCCGGTCGCCAAAGCTTTCGACAGGAATTCGCGGGAGATGGCGTTCATCTTCTCAAAAGGGTCGGTGCTCTGGAAGACGAATTGAATGGGCAGGCCCATCGAACCGGGAAGCGGCGGCGGCTGAAAGGCGACGAAGCGCACGCCCGGGACGGCGCTCAGCTCCTGCTGGAGCGAACGCTGCAGCGCCTCGGCCCCGACCTTGCGCTCGTCCGCAGGCTTGAGCACCATGCCGTTCAGATTCATCGCCGCCGAATTGATCTGAAACACGCTGTCCGTCTCAGGGTGCTTGGCGATGATCTTATAGGCCTGTTCCGCGTAATACAGCTTCTGCTGAAGAGTGGCGTTCGGCGCCGGCGTCGCCTGCGCCAGAATGATGCCCTGGTCCTCGTTTGGCGCGAGTTCGCTCTTGGCGTTGGAATAGAGCCAGTAGATGCTCGCAAGCACCAAACCGCCGAAGACGAGCGTGACCGGGACGAAATTGAGCGAGGCGTCCAGCAGGCCGTGATAACGATCCCTGATGGCGTCCATCCTGGCGTCGATGAAGCCGACGATGCGGGATTCAAGCGTGTCCTTGCCTGGCTCCGGCGGCTTGAGCGCCAGGGCGCAGCTCACTGGCGAAAGGGTGAGCGCGACGATGCCCGACACGGTGACCGCAGCCGCCAGCGTGAAAGCGAATTCGACGAAAAGCGCGCCGGTAAGCCCGCCCTGGAAACCGATCGGCACATAGACGGCGATCAGCACGATCGTCATGGCGATGATCGGTCCGGCGAGTTCGCGCGCCGCGAGCAGCGCGGCGTCGAAAGGCGTCAGGCCTTCGCCAAGATGCCGGTTGACGTTTTCGACGACGATGATCGCGTCGTCCACCACGAGGCCGATCGCCAAGACGAGCGCGAGAAGCGTCAGCAGATTGATCGAGAAGCCCAGCGCGAAGAGAAAGGTCAGGGAGCCGATCAGCGAGAGGGGGATCGCCACGATCGGGATCAACACCGACCGCCATGATCCTAGAAAGGCGAAGACGACCGCGGTGACGATGAGGACCGCTTCGATCAGCGTGTGGATCACTTCGTCGATGGAGCTGTTCACGAAATTCGTCGTATCGTAGACGATCTCGCTGTTCAGCCCCTCGGGCAACGCTTTGACAATGTCCGGATAGGCGTCTTTCACGCCTTTGACGACATCGAGCAGATTCGCGCTCGGGGCCACCAGAATGCCGATATAGACCGCCTGCTTGCCGTTGAACGACACCGAGGATTCATAGTCGTCCGCGCCGAGCGTGACATTGGCGACGTCCCTCAGCTTCACATTGGCGCCGTTCACCTGCTTGACGACGAGATCACGAAACTCTTCGAGCGAGTGAAGCGAGGTCGCGGCCGAGAGATTGACCTGCACCCACTGGCCCTTGGTCGCGCCAAGGCCGGCGATATAGTCGTTGCCTTGGAGAGAGGCGGCGACTTCGGCCGCCGTGAGCCCATAGGCGGCGAGCTTGACCGGATCGAGCCAGGCCCTCAGCGCGAATGTCTTGCCGCCGATGAGTTCCGCCGTCTGCACGCCCGGCACCGATTGCAGGCGCGGCTGCACGACGCGGATGAGATAGTCCGTCACTTGGCTCGGCGTCAGCATGTCGCTGTTGAAGCCGATATACATGGCGTCGGTCGTCTGGCCGATCTTGACGGTGATGACGGGACGCTGCACCGCCTGCGGCAATTGGTTGAGCACGGAATCGACTTTGGTGCTGATCTCGGTCAGCGCCTTGCCGGAATCGTAATTCAATCGCAGATTGGCGGTGATCGTGCTCACGCCGATCTGACTCGTCGAAGTGAGATAATCGATGCCGTTCGCCTGCGCGATGGCGTTTTCGAGCGGGGTCGTGACGAAGCCGGCGACGGTCGCGGGGTCGGCGCCGAAATAATACGTCATCACCGTCACGACCGCATTTTGCGTGCGGGGATATTGCAGCACGGGCAGGCTCGTCAGCGATCTGAGGCCAAGCACCAGGATCAGCAGACTCACCACCGTCGCGAGCACGGGGCGACGCACGAAAATGTCGGTAAAGCGCATCAGCGAGATCTCCGTTCACTGATCCACGGGCTTGGGATCGGCGTCGACAGGCGGTTGCGGACTGTCCGAAATGGCGAGCGGCGCGCCGTTTCGCAGCTTGACCTGTCCCGCCGTCACGACGGTGGCGCCTTCGGGCACGCCTTCGAGCACGGCCACTTCATCGCCGCGCGTCTCGCCAAGCCGAACGAAGGCCTGATGCGCGACGAGGCCGGAGCCTTGCGGCGCTTTCTTATCGGCGCCCTCCTCGCTTTTTTGCGCAAGGAACACCGAATTGCCGAAAGGCGCATAGACGATCGCCGTTTGCGGCAGCGTGATGAGTCGCTGGGGCTTGCCGGTCGCGATTTCGACCGAAGCGAACATGCCGGGCCGCAGCTTGCGTTCAGCATTGGCGAGGCTCGCGCGAATCTGCACATTGCGACTCGCGAGATCCACCTTTGAACTGATCGCGTCGATCTTGCCGGTAAAGCTCTGGCCGGGAAAGGCGTCGACCTTCGCGGTAATCGTCTGGCCGACCGTCACGCCATTCAAGGCCTGCTGGGGCAGGACAAAGTCGAGAAAGATCGGATCGAGCGCCTGCAAGGTCACGATCAGCGTTCCCGCGCCGATATATTGGCCGATGTCGATCTGGCGGATGCCGAGCCTTCCGGCGAAGGGCGCAAGCAGGGTCTTCTGCGCGATCACCGCCTCCTGCTGCACGACCTGGGCGTTGGCGCTTCTCAGATTGGCGACGTCGGTGTCCACCGTCGCTTGACTCGCGGCGTGGATTTTGAGCTGCGCCTGATCGCGGCGCAGGTTGATGGCGTTGAGCTCCGCCGTGGCTTTCAACGATTCGAGCCTGGCGTTATCCGTGTCCTTGCGCAGCTCGACGAGAATCTTCCCAGCCTCGACGTCCTGCCCCGATTGGAAGTGAATCTTCTCCACGATCCCCGAGGTTTCGACCGAGAGGTCCGCGCCATTGACGGCGCGGAAGGTGCCGATGGCGGAAAGCTTCGGCCGCCATTCCTGGTAGACAGCCGTAGTCACGGAAACGGTCTGCGGCGGATTGGCCATAGAGGCGAGGAACTGCCCGATCATCATCGAGCGGAAACTGACGAAGCCGTAAAGGCCCCCAAATACGACGGCGACGCTCGCCAGCATGATCATCATGGGCTTGAACATCGATCCGAGACGGTCTTGCAAAAACGTCTTAACGGGCATTGGCGCGTTCCTCAGCCTCGGCGCGTATAGCCGCCGCGATCGGCATGGTCGAAATGAGATCGGTTGGTTTAGGCAGCGACGCCGGCGTCTCGTCGAGGCGATTCCACCAGCCGCCGCCAAGCGCCTGCATCAGCGCCGCCGTATCGGCGAAGCGCGCCGCCTGCGCCTGGACGCGATTGAGACGGGCGTTGAGCAGAGTCTGCTCGGCATTAAGCACCGTCGTATAGGTGGTGGAGCCCGCCGCGTATTGGGCTTGCGAGATATCTAGGCTCTCGGCGGCGGCTTTTTCCGCCGCCACCTGCGCGCGCAGCGTCTCGGCGTCATGCTTGATCGCCTGCAAGGCGTTGGCGACGTTTTGGAAGGCGGTGATCACGGTCGCGCGATATTGCGCTTCCGCCTGTTGGAGCGCGGCGAGCTTCGCTTCGCGCTGGTGGAACAATCTTCCGGCGTCGAACGCCTGACCTGAGAGCTGCGTCGCGAGATTGTAGACGGAGGTCTGCGGCCAGAATAATTGCGAGAAATTTGCCGCCTGACTGCCGCCGTTCGCCGTCAGCGTGAGCTGCGGCAACATATTGGCCGTGGCAACGCCCACATTGGCGCTCGCCTGATGCAATTGCGCTTCCGCAGAAAGAACGTCGGGACGCTGGCGCACCAAATTGGACGGCAGGCTGAGCGGCAGATCGCGCGGCAGATGCAAATGCTCTATGTCGATCGCCTCGCCCCTATCGGCGTTGGGAAAGCGGCCGAGATAGGCCATGAGCTGATTGCGCGTCTGCGCCCGGGCTTTTTCGAGCGGGGGGAGCGTCGCTTGCGCCTGAGCGACCAACGCCTTCTCCGAAACTACGTCCGCCGCGCTCACGGCGCCGAGGTCGAAGCGCTTCTGCAATATGTCGAGCTGCTTCTGATAGGCGGCGATGAGATCGCGCGTGACCTTGATTTGCGACGCGTAAGAGGAGTCGGTGATCGCGGCGGTCACGACATTGGCGGTCAGCGCAAGATAGGTCGCCTCGAGCTGGTATCGCTGATATTCGGCGGCCGCGAAATCGCCCTCGACGGTGCGCGCCGTTTTGCCGAAGACGTCTGGCGTGAAGGACACCGCGGCGTTCGAATTATGGAGCGTATAGATGAGCGCCGTCGGTCCGCTCGACGCGGCGCTTTGCGATCCGCTCGATGAGGAGCTTTGGGAGAAGCCGCCAAACTGCGCCGTCGTCATTTGCGTGCGCGCTACGCTCTGGGTCAGAGTGGCCGACGGAAAGAAGGAGGCGACATCGGCTTCCGTAGTCTCGCGCGCTTGGCGAAGGGCAGCTTCTGCGGCCTCGATGTTTGGATGATTCTCAACCGCCTCCGCCACAAGCGCCGAAATTTGCTTTGAGCGGAACAACCGCCACCATTCGCCCGGCACGTCGCGCCCCGGGACGAGCCTTTGCGAGGCGCCGGCGGCAGCGGCAGCGGATTGCGTGACCGGCGAAAATTTGCCCGACGCATAGCCCGCGCCCTCCGGCGTCGGAGGCCCGAGAAAATCGGGACCGACCGCACAACCCTGCAATGATAAGGCGCTCACAATCGCGGCCGCCCCCGCAACGCGAAGACGCAGGAAACGCCATCCGTCGCGAGCGAGCGGCTGACAGGTTTCGCTTTGCGCGTTGATGTGGGCGACAGGAGGACCCTGCGGCGGAAACGACGGCATTAACAATCCTGTCCGGAAAACTGAACGGTTCAGTTCTACCCAGTCATTATGTTGATGCGCGAAGCCCAAGTCAATGCTAAACTGAACTGTATAGTTCAGTTTGGCCGACAGGAAAGGCGAACCGCCCATAGACCTGAATTCAGGAGAAAATAACCTGATTTTGGCGTGGTCTTTTCGGCGAGAGCCGGTATCGTCCTTTTTGGAATATTTCCGTGTCTGAGCGGGAACCAGCGGTAAACGGAGCCGGCGGCGAAGAACAAAGACGGGAAGATCGAGAGCATATGACGACGAGCGCACAGCCAGCTTCGGGAATGGCGGAAGAGCCTGTCCCCGGCCGCAAGGAGGCGCAAGTCCTCTCCGCGGCGCGCCTAGAGTTCCTGAAGCATGGATTTTCTGAAACGAGCATGGACGCCATCGCGCGCGCGGCCAGCGTTTCGAAGGCGACGCTCTACGCCTATTTCCCGAGCAAGGAGGCGCTGTTCAGTCATCTCGTTCAAAGAGAGTGCGACGAGAAATGCCGCGACATCCCCGCTCCCGATCTCGACGGCGGGCTGACGCCCGCGCTCGAAACGCTATGCTGGCACTTCATCTCGCGCTTTCTAACGAAGGAGTCCGCGGCCTTTTTCCAGACCGTCTCCAGCGAACGCTGGCGCTTTCCCGAACTGTGCCGCCTCTATTTCACCACCGGCAAGAAGACGGTGCTCGACTTCGTCGCCGGCTATCTCGACGAGGCGAAGAATAGAGGCCTGCTCCTATTCGACGACGCGCATATGGCCGCCGAACAATTGCTCAATCTCGCCGTCGCGGATCTTCCGCTGCGCGTCGCGCTGGGCCTCGAACTGCGCAGCGAAGCGGAATATGAAAAGATCATGCAGGCCGGGATCACGGTTTTCCTGAAGGCTTACGGCCCTTCAAACCGCTCACTCGTTTGAAACTCGCCGAGCATGAGATGGCTGGCGTGCATGGACCGCGCGCCTCCTCTCCGATCGAAATCACCGCTTAAAGAGCTTTAATTCGATGTCCTGCGTCCAAGCAGAACGCAGCCGCTGGGGAATGCGCTGTTAGCGAGGCGTTGCGGCATCGCTGGTGCGCGCTGCCGAAACGAGCCGCACCGCAAGTCTGAGAAGCGTAAAACGGAGAGCAGTCGCTCGACCCTCGAAGGTATCCCTTGAGAGTTGGCGCGCCCGAGAGGATTCGAACCTCTGACCTCTGCCTTCGGAGGGCAACGCCTGTAATTTTCTGCGGTGTGCGTGGATTTGCATGCCCTCGCGTAATCCCCAGATTTGCGGTTGTTTTTGGATGACGCTCACATTTTCTCTTTGTCGAGATTTGTGCTCCCGTGGTAGCTATCTGGTAGCTTAACGCCATAGCTACCAGACTACGCGCGCCATGATCACGCTGAAAACGATAGCCGTCATCCCTCCCCGCTCGACGCTTTGGGACGCCGGAAGGGGCTCCGTCGTCGGCTTCGGTGCGCGACGGCAAAACGGCGCTTCCGTAGCTTACGTGTTGAAGTATCGCGCCGACGACGGACGCCAGCGCTGGCAGACCATCGGACGCCACGGAGCGCCCTGGACGCCGGACACGGCTCGAGCCGAAGCGCGCCGCATACTCGGCGATGTCGCGAAAGGTCACGACCCAGCGAGCAAGAAACAAGAAGCGCGCAGAGCCGCGACGGTCGCGAAGCTTTGCGATGACTATCTGGAAGCAGCCGAGACAGGACAGGTGCTCACGCGTCGGAGAATGGCGAAAAAGGCCTCGACGCTTGCGACCGATCGCGGACGAATCGAGCGGCACATTAAGCCGATCTTGGGGAACCTTAAGGTCGCCGCCGTGACGCGCGACGACATCGAGCGCTTTCAGGATTCAGTGACCCGTGGCGCGACGAAGGCGCGGGTTAAGACCGGCAAGCATGGCTTGGCGCGCGTCACCGGCGGACGAGGAACGGCCTCGCGAACGGTGGGATTGCTCGGCGCGATCTTCTCGTTCGCGGTGCGCCGCAAGTTGCGGCCCGACAATCCGGTCAGAGGCGTCGAGCGGCATGCTGACGGACGCCGCGAGCGCAGGCTGTCGGAGCAGGAATATGCTGCTCTTGGAGAAGCATTGCGAAACTCGCCCGACACCGCTTGGCCGGCCGCCGCGGCGGCCTCCAAGTTTCTTGCGCTGACAGGATGGCGCCGCGGGGAAATGCTCGCGCTTAAATGGTCGGAAGTTGACTTGACGAGCCGCACTGCGCGGCTCGCCGACACGAAGACCGGCGCGTCGGTTAGACCGCTTTCGCGCGCAGCTTGCGATTTGCTGCGCGCCCTGCCCCAACTCGGCGCTCTGGTCTTTCCGTCATCCGGTGATTTCGACAAGCCGATGAGCGGGTTTCACAAATATTGGCTGACTCTCGCGACGCGCGCGGCTCTGCCCTCCGATGTCACGCCGCATGTCCTTCGACATTCGTTCGCGAGCGCCGCCGCAGATCTGGGTCTTTCCGAAATCACGATCGCCGCGCTGATCGGCCACGCCAAGGGAAGCGTCACGTCGAGATACGCGCATCATGCCGACGCAGTGTTGCTTCAAGCCGCCGACGCGGTCGCAAATAGCATCGCGACGCTTATGGGCGACAAGCCGGCGGAGCCGACGATCGTCAGCTTTCCGAATGCAGCCGTCCGATGATGGAGCGCGAGGTGTTCCACACTCTCGAATTAAAGGTGTGGAAGGTGTGGAACCTGTGGAAATCCGCACTTCCACACTTCCCCTATAACCCCCTTTAGGGGGTTAGGGGTGTGGTGGGCGGATTCCTGCGATATCCTGAGGTGTGGATGAACCGTGGACACACACCGTGGACTTCGAATGTCTGAAGCGCGCTCGCCTGTGCATCAAGCACCACCTTATGCCCATCAGACACCGTCGCCACGAGGCAGAAACGCGATCTGCATGCGCGAAACGAATGATGCCGCTACCATCATCCATGCTGACGAAGCGTCATCGCGCTCAGCGACGCCCGCAGTCGATTTTGCAAAACCGCGCCTGCATCAACTGCACGATGGGCGCGCGCGCGAGAGGGAAATCGCATCGTGTTCAATTGTCTGGGAGCTGATTGCGAACGGTGACCGCGATGAGCGACGAGGATAAAAGACCTCCTCCCGAAGAGATCGAGCGTCGTCTCGCAATCGCGCGAGCGCTGCTGCCGGAATCTTTCCGCAAATTTCTAACAGCTTCGGCTATCGAGCAGGGCCCAAGGGAGCCTGAAGGCGAGGCGTGGCAATGGCTCACGGCTATCCTCGTCGCCGACGACACAATTTTCCAACGCGTTGAATACCTGAACGCGCGAAAGCAACGTGGGCGCCCCAAAGTGAGCGCCGAGGACGCGACGCACCCTCCCGAGATGTTGGTTGCGCTCGCCGAGGCTTTCAACAAATTCGCGGCGCGATCTCGAGATGACGCGAACCGCAGCGGCGTTCCCAAACCGAATGAAAGCAGGTTGGTTGCCTCGTTTCGGTTGAAGGAAGGCAAAAACTTCAATTGGCTGCCCAAGTCAGATGGAACGCTCCTCAAGCTGGTGCAAGAGGGCCGGCGTATGCGCAAGTGGCCGCGCCTTTTGATTAAAGGTCGCTGGCGAATTGTTCACCCGACTCAAGCCGCGGCATACAGTGCGCTCACTAAATTCCCGCTCCAGAGCGATGGCGACACAACGATGGCCGCTGACGCAATCCTCTCATTGCGTTACGATCGCGAGGGCGATTTGAACGAGATGGCCACACAGCAAATGATCTATGTCCTTCGCGCTCACGCAATTGAGCGCCTATACGGAATCCCTCCGGTCCCGGGACTAAAGCTGCAGATAGAAGAAAATCACGACGATTAATTTTTTCCGGGTATTTTCGTCGCATCGACAGCCTCACGATCTCTAAATCGCGCAATTGGAGATCAGTGATGAACATTGCAGAGTTGCAAGAGGACAGCCTCTTGGATCGCCGTCAGGTCGCGGAGGCTCTAACCGCCTCAGGCTATCCCATCTCGCACAACACTCTCGCGACGAAGGCGAGTCGCGGCGGTGGCCCGGTCTATGAACTTTGGGGTCGTAAGCCGCTCTATCGCTGGGCCGCCGCCCTCGCCTGGGCACAGTCCCGCCTCTCGCCGCCGGCGCACTCCAGCGCCGAGCATGCCGAGCGAGCCGCGTGATCTATGGCGCCCCCAAATGTGGCGAGGGCCGCCGTTCCGTGTGCGGAAGGCGACCCCCGAGAAAGTGCACAGCTGGCGAGCCTGCGCGTTCTCGATAGCCCAACCCCTCCCGATGAAAAACGCACCGATCTAGAAACGTGGACCGCGCGCGCTCTAGACGCTGGCGCTCGTCTTCGCCTTGCCAGCATGGCGTTCAACCGCGCGATCTGCTTTCGACATGCCGAATCGATCGGAGCCGCCTACGACGCCATCGATGCTGCGAGGTGCGAGCTCGACGACCTGATTGACGAAGCGCTCGAAGACCGATCTGCCACATCGCGCGAACCCATCGCCCAAGCCGCTGCAGAATTTCGCGCCAGGCGCGGACCTGTGACGGTCGCTACGTTGGGCCATCCTCGTCCGCGAAAATTGTTCCCGTCGTCGACCGGTGAAGCGAGCGCAGACACGACGCGCGAGCGCGAGCGCTTGCGGCAAAGATATCCCGAGGCTTGGGCGCACGGCGAGCGCGCCGGCCTTCGCAACAAGAAGCCTCCACCGGACTTCGCCGTCTGGACTGCGGAGGAAAGGGCGGCTTACTTCGCTGCGGCGCATGTCGTCTGGCTCTGCAAACAGAGCAGGAAGGCGCGCGCAACATGACAGGGATTGAGCGTCATATCTCTGCAGAAATCGTTGCGGCCTTGGCCTCGGCGCCCGGCGACGACTCGGACTTCGAAGCAATCGACGATCCGGAAGCGACGCTCTACGCTGACCCGCCCGAAGAGCCGCCCGGCGCATACGACCCGCGCGGCGACTTGATCCATGTCGCAAACTGTCCCGTATCGCAAAGACACGCGGATCAGCCGGTCAGCCCGACGATCATTCGGCCGACGCAGTTCACCTGGCGTGATCCTTCGCAAATTCCACCGCGCAGGTGGCTGTTCGGGCGCCACTACGTTCGCAAATTCGCCTCATGCACGATTGCGCCGCCTGGCGTCGGCAAATCGACGCTCGCTCTTGCAGAGGCAGTCTCAATGGCCACGGGCCTGGGTTTTCTCGGACACAAGCCGCCCACCGCCCTGCGATGCTGGTATTTCAATGGCGAAGATCCTCGCGATGAGCTCGAGCGCCGCATCGCGGCGATATGCCTCCGGCACGGCGTTGAACCTCGCGAAATTGGGGACCGCCTCTTCCTCGATAGCGGCCGGGAGACCGAAATCATTCTCGCGGTCATGGAGCGGAAGGGCGCAGTGATCGCGCAGCCCATCGTCAGCGCGGTGACTGCGGCCATCAAAGAGTTAGCGATCGACGTGCTCATCGCGGATCCGTTTGTCAGCACACACGCGGTTCAGGAAAACGATAACAGCGCGATCGACGCCGTCGTAAAGACGTGGGCGAGGATCGCAGATGAAACAAATTGCGCAATCGAGCTCGTTCATCATTCGCGCAAGCTCGGCGGCTCCGAGGTTTCGGCGGAAGACGCGCGCGGCGCCAGCTCTTTCATTGGCGCCGTTCGATCCGCGCGCGTGATCAACACAATGTCCGAAGCAGAAGCGATAAAGGCCGGCGTAGAGACCCGACGAGAGTATTTCCGCCTCGATGCCGCCAAATCCAATCTCGCTCCGCCAGAGGCGTCGCAATGGTTTCGACTCGTGTCCGAGCCGCTCGGTAACGATGGCGACGGCCCCGGCGACTTTGTGGGCGTCGCAGTTCGCTGGCAGTGGCCCGACGCTTTCGAAGGACTTTCGACCGATGACCTTCGCAAAGTTCAGGCGCGACTGCGCCAAGGCGGCGAATGGGCGGAAAACGTGCAAGCAAAGAACTGGGTCGGCAAGGCCGTCGCCGAAGTTCTCGGCCTCGACGTCGACGACATTGCGCAAGAGGCGCGGATCAAATCGTTGCTCAAGACTTGGATCAAGAACAAGGCACTCCGCGTCGAGGAGTCGCACAATCTTCGCGCCGGCCGCTCTCAGCGAATCGTTGTTCCCGGAGATCCGATATGAACGAATCCGTTCCCCAAGCGATGTGGAACGCGCGCATGCAAGAACAATCGCTTGACGCATCAAACGTCAGTTTTCGCAACTGACGTTTTTCAGAACGTTTGGGCGACGAGCACGCGGCGCGCTAGCCTCTTTGAAGCGATGCCGGTGAACAGGCGAGTGCAATGAGCGGTGATTTTTACCTGACGGACAAAGAAATCGCGCGCAGGCTCGGAATGAGCGTTGCCGAATGGACGGCGACGGCGTCAGTCCTCGAAAAACACGGCTTGCCGAGGAAGGACGCGCTGTTTCAATATCGGCGATGCTGGCCGGCCGTAGTGAATTTCTTAATCGAACGAGCGACGCCTGGCCCTATGGCAAAATCCGGAACCATTCCGGAGGGGTATCTCGGGTTTAAGCCAAAACGTCTGAGGCCTGGAAAAAATGGCGACAAAGGAACGCCAAAGAGCTCATCAAAGGGAGAGGTGTAGCGATGGTCCGATCAGCGGAAAATCCGAAGAAGTGCGAGGCGCTCGCGAAACTCAGGCGCGGAAAGATCACCGTCGAACAGGCGGCGAAGCTCACCGAAGCGCCGATCAGCGGCGTCATCGGGTGGATGAAACTCGCGAAAATCCCAATCCCGGAAAAATATCTCGCGCCGCGCCGCGCCCAGAGCCCGGTGCGTAGCGCCGAGTGAGCAACAGGCTCATCATGGCGCATGCCGACGAAAAGCGCCACTCGCATCATCGCCGATCTCCGCGCTGCAAATTCGCGGCTGCGGAAAGAGCTGCGGCGCATCGAGCGCGCGCACCAGCGTGAGATCGTGGAAATTCTCGTCGCCGAGTTCGGAAAGCGCGAAGCCGAAATTGAGATCGAACGCAATGCGTGGCTCACATTTATCCAGCTCGCCGCCGAAGACGCACAACACTCGACTTTCCACTAAGCACAATGACAAAGCCTCTCACGCACCAAGAACACGCGCAGAAGGACGCCGATCGGCTCGAGCGCAAGGGCTACGGACCGGGCGGCTTGCTCGCGAGCAAGCCGGTTCTGACGCTCACGCGGCGCGAACAGTTGCTCGTCGAATACGCTTTTCGCGGCTGTCAAATAAAGCGGCTCTGCGATCTTGTTGGGCGCGAGGTTGGCGATCTATGGACCTTTGAAGAGGCCGCGGACGCTCTGAAAATCAAGCGCCGCAAGTTGCGCTATCTGCAAACGCAGCGAGTCTTTCAGCAGGCTGTAGCGGCGGAAGTCGAAGCGATGCGAACCAGCGCGAAGGCGGGCGCCATGCACACCATCGTGGACATCGCCAAGGACAAGGGCGACGATAGCGCGGCAACAAAGAAAGTTCGCCTCCAAGCTGCGAGCGCGATTTTGGGCGATGCAGTTGGACCTCCCCCGCAGCGGCCTCAGCAGGTCAACGTCAACGTCGGCGTCCAGCTCTCCGCAGGCGTCGTCATCCGCGCCAAGCACAACCCGCCGCCGTCGCGGCTCGAGCCGGAGACCATCGAGGAGCAATAGCCATGCGAGAATTCGTCGAATCTTTGCCCAATATCAGCGTGAAAGACCCCAAACAGCGCGCCGCAAACGAGCGCGAATGCGAGCGACGGATCATGGCGCTTTCTCCAAAGGATCGCGAGACGTTCGAACGGACACTGCGCGAAATGGATCGTGAATCGCAGAAGCGTTACGACGCCATGAGCTTCAGGCAGAAGTGGCGAGGCAAACGCTGAACGGCGCGGCTATCTCGCGTAGCCGGACTGCTCGATTAGTCCGCCCAGGGCGATATTCGACGAAGAGAGGCGCATCGGCGGCGTGATCGATATGAGAGTCATGACTGCGCTTTGTTGACGATGAAGGCCTACGGCTCAAAATGCGCTTCAAGACAGATCGGCAGCGAGCCGTCGTGGCCCATGTCGAACTGCTGATCCATCGCATTTCTTCTCTCATATGCGAACAGATAGCGAAGCTTGACGATCAGCTCGGCGTCGCTGCGGCATGGCGCAATTGCAAGCTCCCAAAGGGCATCTGTTTCTCGATCACAGACGTCGTCGGGAAGGTCTTCAGGTCCGCAGCAGGCTTCGAGCTCGTCGAGCGCCGCCCTGTGCCGCTCAATCGCTTGATCGACCGCGGAGGGTTGCTCCTGCGCCGCGGCTTGCGAGAGGGCGCCGAAGACGGCCGCCGCGGGGCCGGCGGCGAGGAAGAGGCGGCGTGATGGCTGGATTTGGACTCTCATTTCGATCTCCTTTGGACAAGCCGAGGTCCTCCGCCGAAATGGTGGCTTCGGCGTTGCTGCGAAGAACTCCATATGATACTTTTCGTATAACTTAGGAGGCTACGCTTTGTCAATACTAAAAGTATCAATTAGGCAGGTGAAGGCGGCACGTTCTCTCTTGGCTTGGTCGCAGAGAGATTTGGCGAATGCATCGGGGATTTCCGAGGCGACGATCAAACGGCTCGAGTCTCAGGACGGTGAGCTAGGGGGTCGCGCAGACACGGCAGACGCCATTGCTGCCGCTCTCGAAAAGGCGGGCGTCGAATTCATCGCCGAAAACGGCGGCGGCGCGGGAGTGCGGCTGAAAAAGAAAGCGCGATCGAGGTGAGCCGACTGGCGCTTTGCGCGCCTAACCGCGGCTTGTCAATGGAACCCCGGAGCGCCGCAGGAGTTTCAAGAAAAATTAAGAGATTGCAAAGGGAGGCGCGTTTATGCTTTGCTTAGGCGAACGAGTCTCGGAGAAACCCGTGTCAGAGGCGTTAGAAAAACTGCTTGCAGCTGCCAAACGAGCGGCGCCTTCGCCTCAACAGCAAGAGGAACAGCGGCGAAGCTTTGCCTATGGCAATACGGCATTCGAGAACAAGCTGATAACGCGCGAGATGGTCAATCAACAAGCCGAAGCCATCGAGCGAGAGCGTCGTGAGCGAAGAGGACGGTGAGCGCCGGCACAGCAAGCCTCTCGAACCTGAGTTAATTACAGATCCTGTCGAACAGGCGAAGGCGGAGGCGGCAAATGGTCTCTGCCAATTTGACGTTGGCAAAGCCGCCGCACAAACGGCCATAGATCGTGGTGGGCCCTTCAAATTAAGACCGTCGCTGATCATGAGCCTTCACCGCGAAGCACTTCGTGGAATAAGCACTTTCGCGGGCAGCTATCGCCCGTCGGCCGTCGAAATCAGCAAGAGCGAGCACCAACCCCCACCAGCTCACCTTGTGGCAGAGCTGGTGGAAGACATGTGCGAGTATGTTAACGAAAATTGGGGCGAGAAGACGCCGTTACACCTATCAGCATACGTTATGTGGCGGCTAAATTGGATCCATCCTTTTGCTGACGGCAACGGTCGAACGTCCCGCATAGTTTCATACGTAGTTTTGATGATCAAAGCTGGTTCGATCTTGCCGGGCACGCCGACCATTCCGGATCAAATTGTTAGCGATCGAAGAGGATACTTCAACGCGCTCGATAAAGCGGACGAAGCGTGGAAGGCGGGGCATCTCGATGTGTCCGTGATGGAAGAGCTTCTAGCCGGGATGCTCGCGCGTCAGCTCGCGTCATTCTATGAAAGCGCCGGCGGCAAGGTTCCGGACAATAACGCTCTCTAGGAATACCATCCTGCTCTCACCCGAACATCGGCAAGCGACTGCCAGGCCGACGGCATCTACATCGCCCCTTGCACGAATTGCGACTGCCGCCGCAGGATCGCCGCGCGTTCGGATTGAGCGGCGATGACGGAGTCCCGATCGGCGAAGAACCGCAGTGGCGTTCCGGGCCGCGATTCGAGCGGCAACCAGCGCCCGACGTCATCCTGGATCACGACCCGATAGGAAGGCGCCTTGCGGTTCGCGATATCCTCTTGCGTCTGCTGATCGGCGACCAGCGCGCGCGGGGCGGCGCGGACCTTCAACGGATCGACCCCAGCGCCTCCCATTTTCGCCGAGACGTCATGGATCGCGTCCTCGAGCTGGTCGGTCACATATTTGCGGGAACCGTTTATGTCGGGGGCGTAGTAACGCTCCGGCGGATAGGCCATGACGCGCCCGCCGTTCATCTCTGACAGACCCCACTTCATTTGGATGCGTTCGAGCGCCCCGGCTTCGGCAAGCCCTCTATCGCCGCTCACGGCAAAGAGATCGCTGACGTGATCGCACCACTCCGCATACAGCGCAGCGGAACTCGCGTTGGCGTCATTGCTGACGGGCGAGATATCCTTCCCCACGCGGGTAAAGGCCCATTGCCCCCAGCTCTGAAACAGATGTTTCGTGATGGTCTCGGGCGTATAGTCTTTGGTGAACTTTTCCGCCTCTTTGCGCCGCGCCTCGACAGCCCGCGCCGTCGACGGATCGTTCGCCTTCTGCATCTCCCGCATGGCCTGTTCCGGCGACATGAACGCGATCTTTTTCTGCCAGATCGCCAGCTTCGTTTCCATGTCGGCGCCGTAGTCTTTCTTGAAGGCTTCTGGGTTCTCGCGCCATTGCTTGTCGAGAAAGCCGTATGCCGCGCTGGCCTTCATCGGGTCGCCGGAACGCGTCATGCCGGCGACGGCGTTCGAGAAATCATTGTTGCGGGCGAGCGCCTGCATTTCCTGCGGATGGAGCTGCGCCTGCAACCCGCGCAGGATCATGTCGGCGCCCATGCCGTCGGAGGCCTGCAGGCCGGAGGCCAGAGCCCTTACATCTTGCGCCGTGAACATCGCGGCTTCCGGCGCGGTTCCGAGCCTCTGCGCAATTCTGAACCCGGCATCGCGACGCTGCGTGATCGCGGCGGAGAAGACCTGTCCGGCATTCTCTGCGCCGACAGACGACGGATCAGCCATCGCCTGGAATGGCACAGGTTTCGACGAAATCCAACGCACATCGGAGCGCGCCGCGTAAGCGTGCGGGTCTTCCGTTAGCGCTTTGTGACGGCCTTCGACATACTCCTTCATCGCGTGCGCAACTTCCATGTGGTAGAGGTCCGGCGACTCCCGAGCGAGGTCTTCTGCCGCAGCGATGTAGCTCTGCCCGCCGTCTGGCATGCCGGCCGCCATCATCGCGATCGGCGCGGCGTCGACCCGTGCCCGCAGCTTCGTGCCAAGATCGCCGAGTTCGCGGGGATGCGCCGCGGCGAGTTGCAGCACCTGCGCGACGCGGGAAACGTCCGGCGGCGCGCCCATGGCGATTCCCTTGCTGATCAGCTCGAAGTCATTTTTGGCCACCTGGATCTGGCGCGGGATGTCGTTGGCGAACTGCTCGGCCGCTACAGCGGCGAGAAAGGGGTTCTCCCTGACCTGCTCCCGTGTGAAGGGAACCGGCGAGTTACGGCCCGCGACGACAGGCCCGTCGAAGCGCGATGTCCACTTCGCCGCGAACTGTCCGGCGGTCATCGTCGGGTTGCCGCCGTTCACCCGGATATTGCGGTCGGCTTCCGCGAGGCTAAGACCAGCATATTTGTTCAGCGCGACGACGGCGTTTTCGTCAGGATGCGCGAGAAGCGCCGCAGCCCCGCCGGCGCCCTGTTGATGCGCCAGATAAACCTCGCCCTCTGACGGATCACGGCCGAGCGCGCCTTTCAGCGACGCGGCATTATCGATCGCGAGCCGCCCAGCGGCGGCGCGATTGTCCAACTTATTGTTGATGTCGCCGCGGCCATAGCGCGCCCAGGTCGCAGACGTGAACTGGAAATCTCCGCGCGCGCCTGTCGGGCTGACGGCCGCCGGATTGCCGGTCGGATTTTCGATGCTTTTCGTCTGATCAAGGAAACTGTCGAGATTTTCAGCCGAGAACGGGCGCGCTCCCGATCTTGGCGGACCCATGACCGCGGCCAGGCCGTCACGAGGCGCCAACTGGGCATAAGGCCTGAGTTTGTAATAGAGGTCATGTGCGGCGCGGAGTTCCGCCACGCCTGGCGCGTCGTGAACGTCCTGCGCGCTCTGCAGCACGCCCTCATAGACTTCTTCCGATGGCGGCGTTCCGTCGAGGAAGAGCTTCTTCACGCCCGCAATGCCGGCAGCGGACGCTTTGGCTTTCGCCTTTTGATCGTCCGACTTCCGCGCGATGAGCGCCAAGCCGATATCGAATGTCGCGCGCCGCTCCGGCTCCGGCATATTGGTGTCGGAGTCCATGACGTTCTTTTTTAGCCACGCAACGGCAGGGTCTGGCCCGTCGCGGTCGCGGATGCGCTCCACGTTCCCCAGCGCCCAGCTATTCACCGCCTCTTGGCGGAATTGCCGAGATTTGCTCTCGACCTTTTCCGGCGTCCAGGCGCCGCCGCCGTAAATCGGATTGACGAGGGATTGATACAAGCCCTTCAGCTGCCGCATCGACTCCCCGATGCCGCGTGGCGAGGGATCGTCGAGAAAATCGGGAACGTCGCTGTTCACGCCGCGCGCCATATTGCCGATCTTGGTCTCAAGATCGGTCATCTGCGTCGTGATGGCCTGGTAGTCGTTCGCCTTGTCCGCATTGAACTTGGCGTTCATGATCCCGATCGCGCGCTGCGACGCGACCTGAGTCCCGTAATTGAATAGCGCCGGGCCGAGCGCGCCGCCGATGTCCTTCAAGCTGTCGAGATATTTCCCGGCAGCGATCTTGAAGCCGGTAACGTCATGCGGATATTGCTGGCCCAGCTCCGTCACCTTCTCGTCTACGTGGCCGTGCATCCTTGCGAACGTGCTGGTGTTAAAGGAATGCTGATACTCCTTCCCGGCGGGGCCGAGAATGAACGAGCCTTGGTTGGCTGCGGGCTGGATATTGCCGTCGGCGTCGCGCTGGAAATTCATCGCGTCGTCGCGGCCCGCCTTCTCTGCGGCCGAAACGGCGATTTCATTGACGCCTTCGGACAATCTCTGCAGACCGTCGCCGATTCCGACGCGCTGCGGTTCCTGAAAAACGGAACCGTCGACATGGCTCGCCGGCATCCGCGGCATTTCCGCAGTGACGAGCGACGGGTTGGGGATCGGAAGGTCGACGATGACAGCCTCCTATTATGCTATTCTGCCAAATTCGCCATGATATTTGGCCGCACCTCTGCAATAAGCAGAATACGCAAGGTCTGCCGTGTCATGGACGCCGAGGCAGATATTTTTTCCGTTGACCATTATTCTGGCGCGGAAGCGATCACCGTGACAATGAACGCCCTTAAATCCCGTCGTATTGTTCTTTCGGACTTTAGTGTTGCGCCCATTCTGTGCGTGAGTGCATTCGCGGAGGTTGCTGATGCTGTTCTTGAACCCATCGACGTCTTTATGGTCGATTTCATTTTCTGGCCATTTGCCATAGTGAACCGCCCAAATGAAACGGTGCACAGCGATGCTGTGTCGTCCACCCCAAACAGCCCCGCGTAAGATAATTCGCCAATGGCCGCTGCAACGCGTCCCCGCAATATCTCCGGCTTTTGTCTTCCTATTTGGCGCGTCTTTTTCCACCGGACGATGCCGGCTTCTGTATCGACGTCGAACCATTCCAGAAGCAGATCAAGGTCAACCATCTGCGCTTACCCTTTCAGCCCGGCGAGGCCCTTAGTCCCGCCGCGCGCGTCGGCGCCTTCGCTATGGAGCGGCTATGCCGCTCCGCGTTTCGCGCCCGGAATTTTTGCGATGAAACTGCACATGCCCTCGACAGTTTGAACGGCTACGCCGCTGTCCGGACATCGCTGAATGTCGTCTGAAGCTCGTGCAAATGCATCGAGAGCGTCTTGCGGTGAAATGACCTTTTTTTCGATCAACAGCGCGACCAACTGCTGCAGACACGCCTGAGTCGCAGCGGCCATCTGGATAGCCGGAAGCACAGTTTTCATATGGGCGATCGACCGCTCGAAGGCTTCTTGGCCTACTTTCTCCGGGTCGCTCATCGTGCGCTCCTCTTCACGCATCGCCCACGCTCACGCGAACAGCGGCAAGCGGCTCCCAGGCCGACGATTGAACGAGTTGAGATCGCTGCGGAGCGTTCTCACATTCTTGGCGTCGGCCGCTGACACGGCGACGAATTCGACCTTGGCGCATTCCGCCAATTGAGTAAGCGCCCGGGCGCCTCCGAGGAGCGTTCTCAGTCGGAGCAGATCATGCTGACTGACGTCGGCCGCTTCGCAAAGGCCGCCTTCTGACATGCCCCTGTTCGCCGCGGCTTCGATCACGGCGCCGACCAAATCGGATGGCTCCCGAACGACCGACGCGGCGCGATCCTTCAATTTCGCGCCAGCCTGGACGGCGAAGAAAACAATGCCGGCGGCTGCGGCGAGCTTCCCGAGAGCGTCCATCTTGTCCGCGAGCGCCAGGTTCTGGTCGATCAGATTCATCGTCGAAGAACTTACGCCCGCGCGGTAGCGCAGATCGGATGCTCCGGCGCAATCGCCCGCCAGCGCGCCGGCAAGCATGTCGCTTGGATCTTCGATGCGACCGATCGCTTCCAACTGCTGCATTGTTTTTCTCCGTCAAGAAACCCGTCGCCGGCTCTTCCGCATTGGCGCGGGCGGCTCCGCCTTGTTGTTTCGCTTGATCCAGTTGCGCTGAACGTGATCGGCCCATAGCCGATCTTGAGAAGGCGGCGATCGATCGCCTTGTCCTGGAATCACCTGTTCACACCGGGCCCAAGGCGTCTGCCGCGCGCCTTCCGTCATGTCAGGTCGCCGAAGTCTGATGTGCACTGCGCGTTGAAACTCGCGCTGCTCGCCAATCCGCTCGGCAGTTCCATGACAGGCTGCGAATTCTCAACGAACTGCAGCTGCGTATGTGTCGCGTTCAACAACCGACGGAGATTCGCTGCGTTTACGCCGCCGAGCGCCGTAGCGATCGCATCCCAATCGCCCTGCACAAGACCGGCGCGAGCGAGAAGAACGGCGCGCGAAAAGCCCATCCGCGCAGCGCGCGCATCGAGCGCCGGCATGACCCCTGAAGGAGCGGCGAGGGTGGCAAGCGGCATGCGTATCTCCTAGAGTCGGTCTGGCGAGTAGACGAGGTTCAGCCTTGGTTTCCAACGCACTCGGTTTGCAAACGCTCTAGTCAGAATGTTCGCCGCGACAAAAATTCTGAGAGACCCAAAAATTCGGACTGGGGTGTTGCGCGGCTGACTCACGAGAGCGGGGCTGCGCGCCCATTTTACCCCCCGGCGCCCCACATGGCGTCACGCGGGACCGGCCGCCCCGCGCGGCGCCTTCATCGCGGCCGACAGCACCGGCGGGCTCTCGACATAGCTTCTCGTTACGCGCGGCAACCCTGCCTCGGCCTCGACGACGATCAGTTTGAGGCCAAGCGCGCCCAAGATGCAGGGGAGCGAAAGGTAGCCGGGATGCTTCACGCCCGCTTCGAGCTTGCCCTGGTAGCCCGGCTGCAGGCCGGCAATGTCGTCGAAGTCGCGCTGCGTGATACCGAGCGCCTTACGCCGCTCGCGAACGATCGCCATCAGCTCTTTCAGCGTCGTGGCCTCGCCGAATTTCTGCATGTCGCCTCGCGAGCAAATCACGTGACGCGAGTCTATGCGTGACCAGCGATCAACCACAACTGATTTAGTGGTAGCTATGCGGTAGCTTGCACAAAAGTTTGGTGAGCCGTAAGCGCAATAAGTATTTGATTTAGCTGGCGCGCCCGAGAGGATTCGAACCTCTGACCTCTGCCTTCGGAGGGCAACGCTCTATCCAGCTGAGCTACGGGCGCAGACGCGCAGCTTTTCTACAGGAAGGCCCGCTGCGCCGCAACGCCGCTCGTATCCTAAGACGAACCCTCGCCCTAAGACGAACCCTCGGCGCCGTGCTAAGGCGAAGACCGTCACCTTTGGGGGAGCGCTTTGAACTTTCTCGACCAATGGCTCGAGCGATTGCGCGGCGCGCGCGACAGGATTGTGGCCAATCCGCAATTTCAACGCTGGGCGCTGAAGAATCCAGTCACGCGCCCGCTGGCGCGCCGCGGTGTGCGCGCCGGGCTCGATCTCGCCGCGGGCTTCGTCTATTCGCAGGTTCTCGTCGCCTGCGCGCAACTCAAGCTCTTCGACGCGTTGCGCGACGGCCCCTTAAGCGTCGACGCGCTCGCGACGAAACTGTCGCTTTCCGAACCCGCGACGCGCCGCCTTCTCGACGCCGCCGCTTCGCTCGGTCTCGCCGAACGGCGCGGCGATGGGAAATATGGCCTCGGTCTGCTTGGCGCCGCTTTCGCCGGAAATCCGCAGGCGCTCGCCATCGTCGAACACCAGCCGCTGCTTTACGCCGATCTCGTCGATCCCGTTGCGCTGTTGCGTCAGGAAAAGCGCGGACAGCTTGCCGACTATTGGCCCTATTCCGATGGTGATGCGCCACAAGCGCTTTCGGCGCAACAGGTCGCTCCTTACAGCGCGTTCATGGCGGCGACGCAGCCGATGGTCGCGCAGGAAGCGCTCGACGCTTACGATATTTCACGCCATCGACGCCTTTTGGACATCGGCGGCGGCGAAGGCGCGTTCCTCGCGGCCGCCGCTGCGCGTGCGCCGCATTTGCAGCTTACTTTGTTCGATCTTCCCGCCGTCGCGGCGCGCGCAAGAGAAAGGCTCGAAGCGGCGGGTCTGCTCGCGCGCGCAGACATTTATGGCGGCGACTTTCTCAGCGATCCTCTGCCGCAAGGAGCCGACATCGCGACGCTCATCCGCATCGTGCACGACCATGACGACGCTTCGGCGCTCAAGCTCCTGCGTAACGTGCGCAAGGCGCTCGCGCCTGGCGCGACGCTGCTTATCATCGAGGGCATGTCAGGCGTCAAAGGCGCCGAGCCGCTCGACGCCTATTACGGTTTCTACACGCTCGCCATGGGCCGCGGCGAGCCGCGCCGTATCGAAGAGCTCGCGGAGCTGCTGCGCGAAGCAGGCTTCGGGAAATTCCGACTCTTGCGCAACGCGCTGCCGGCCCTTGCAAGCATCCTCGTCGCTACGGCGGTGTGAGTCAGTCGTCATTGCGACCGCGAGCGCAGCGATGCGGGAAGCAATCCATGATCAAAGCAATTCTGGATTGCTTCGCCTTCGCCTCGCAATGACGGCTCAAATTACCATGTCATTCCCGACAGGCCGAAGGCCTGATCGGGAATCTAGTTCAAGGCGAAGGCGCAATGACGGTTGACTTAGTGCGAACGCCTCCACTCGATTAGGCCGGCTGTCGATCCATCCAGTCCTTGCGTGGATTCGTCCTTGTTCTCGACGATGGGCGCCAAACGATTCGCAAGCTCCTTGCCGAGCTCGACGCCCCATTGGTCGAAGGGGTTAATGTCCCAGATCACCGACTGAACGAAGACCTTGTGCTCGTAGAGCGCGACCAGACGTCCAAGCGTGCGCGGATCGAGCCGGCGATAGAGCAGCACGCTCGATGGACGATCGCCCGGAAAAATCTTGTGCGGCGCAAGCCGTTCGACCTCTTCTTCGCTTAGTCCCTGCCCACGCAATTGCGCCTTCGCTTCCTTGAGAGTTCTGCCGCGCATGAAAGCTTCGGCCTGCGCCAGGCAATTGGCGAAAAGCAGTTCATGATGATGTTCATCGGCGGCGGTGGGTTCGGCCGCGACAAGGAAGTCGATCGGAATAATATCGGTTCCTTGATGCAGAAGCTGAAAGAAAGCGTGCTGCCCATTGGTGCCCGGCTCGCCGAAAATGACTGGGCCAGTTTCATAATCGACAGGTGCGCCTTCGCGCGTCACTGACTTGCCGTTCGATTCCATGTCGAGCTGTTGCAGATAGGCGGGAAATCGCGCGAGCCGCTGATCGTAGGGGATAACCGCATGCGCGCCGCATCCCATCACGTTCCTGTGCCAAACGCCGAGCAGCCCCATCAGCGCGGGGATGTTTTGTTTAAGCGGCGCTTCGAGGAAATGCGTATCGACGTCGTGGCCGCCCTGCAAAAACTCCAGGAAGTGTTCGGGCCCCACGGCGATGGCGAGCGCAAGGCCGATCGAAGACCAAAGCGAATAGCGTCCGCCAACCCAATCCCAGAACCCGAAGACTCGCTCAGGATCGACGCCAAACTCGGCGACCTTGTCGAGCCGGGTCGAGACGGCCGCGAAATGCGCTTTCACCGCCGTTTCGCCAAGCGCCGCGACCACGCGGGCGCGCGCGCTTCTTGCGTTCGCCATCGTCTCCTGCGTTGTAAAAGTTTTCGACGAGACGATGAACAGCGTGCGCGCAAGGTTGAGGCCTTGCAGCGTGTCGGCGAGATCGGCGCCGTCGACATTGGCGACGAAATGCATATGCGGTCCCTCGCCCGAAAAGGGCGAGAGCGCGCGCGAGGCCATCGCAGGGCCAAGATCAGAACCGCCGATCCCGATATTGACCACGTCGCTGAATGCCTCGCCCGTCGCGCCGCGCGCCTCGCCAGCGCGAACCGCCCGCGCGAAGGCGAAAACTTTTTCGCGCTCGGCTTCGATCAGCGGGCGCATATTTTCGCCGCCAACAAGAAGCGGGCGAGCCGAGAGATCGCGCAGCGCCATATGCATGGCGGCGCGCTTCTCGGTATTGTTGATGGGTTCGCCAGAGAATAGCGCTTCGCGCCTTGCGTCGAGGTTGCGTGACTTGGCCAATGAAATCAGCAGCGCGATTGTCTCACGAGTCACTCGGTGTTTCGAGAAATCGAAGAGAAGATCATCGAGCTTGACGCTGAAATTTTTGAAGCGTGTCGGATCTTCAACAAAGAGATCGAGCGTCCGCGTCCGCTCCAAAGCGGAGGCATGAAATTTCAATGCGTCAAAAGCGACGGCAACGGCGTCCGACATTCGTTTCTCGATCAGCAAGCAGCATCCTCGGCAAACTTTTTTAACAGATTCGACGGCAAAGACCGCCTCTTTACAATGCGACGACGGCTCCTAAATTTTTACTGTATTGTGACAGCGGGATGTGAAATCCATATCCGTTGCATGACGCTTTTCTGACAGCAGGACGAATATGGACGCGATACCCTTCCTCGACGTGCGTGACGGCGGACCCGTCGCCCATGCGCAGGCGCGGATTGACGCGGCGGCAGCGCTTCGCAAGGCCTGTCTTGGCATGGTCGCGCCAGTCAGCCGAGTTTGCCTTTCGCCGATCGACCGTATTGCGGCGAACTGGCTCAAGCGCTCCGCCTCCGCTTATCGCGCCGAACTCGAACGCATCGCCGCCATTCTCGGCTTTCCAGGCGCGATGACGCTGAACATGTCCTATCTCTTCGCCTGCACCACGCAAGCCTATGAGGATGAGCACGGGCTGCCGCGCCTGCGCCGGACGCTCGACTGGCCGTTCCACGGTCTCGGCAAGGCCGTCGAAATCGCTTGGCAGTCGGGCGCCGCCGGCGAATTTTATAACGCCACCTGGCCTGGCGCGGTCGGCGTGCTCAGCGCCATGGCGCCTGACCGCTTTTGCGCCTCGATCAATCAGGCGCCGATGAAGCGGCGCACCCAAGGCGCGCTGGGCTTCGCTTATGACGCTGCGCTCAATCTGCACGACGCCTTTGCAAGCGAAGGCTGGCCGTCGGACCATCTGCTGCGCTACGCGTTCGAAAATTGCGCCAATTTCGAAGAGGCTGTCGATTGCATCGCCAGCGCGCCGCTCGCGCGTCCGACGCTCTTCACCCTGGCGGGCGTCAGGCGCGGCGAGATGGCGCTGATCGAGCGCACCGAACGCGACGCGCGCGTTCTGCGCGGACCGGTCATCGTCGTCAACGATTGGCAGGAGCCGCGGGTCGGCTGGCAGGCGCGCATGAGCTATGAGAATAACGTGAGCCGCAAGTCGGCGATGCACGCCGTTTCGGCCGACGCGGCGCGATTTTCATGGGTGCGCGAGCCCGTGCTTAATCGCCTGACGCGGCTTGCGGTTGAAATGTGCGCCGTTGGCGCGGGCGACTTCGCGGCGCGCGGCTACGAGTGCCCCTATGTCAAGGGTCAGCCGACGCCGGCGACGCAGGACTTCTGCCTGCGCGCGGCGACGCCGACGGCGCTCGCGGCCTAGAGCGCAGCTCGCGAAAAAGTGGACGCTGGTTTTTCGCGCAAAGCGCGCTCTAAGCTTGTGAAAATCGATCACGTCATCTGCGTTTAGGCGATTCCGCCTAAACGCAGCGTGATCTAATCGAGCCTCGGCGCGCTCGCGCGCCGCAGCCGATCGTTGATCGCTTCGCCCAGTCCCCGCTCAGGCACATGCGCGACGGCGACATTGGCGATGCGGCGCGCATCGAATTCCCGCAAATATGCGAAGAGATTGGCCGCCGCCTCGACGAGGTCGCCTGAAGGCGAGAGGTCGAGAATGAAAACGCCAGCCTGGGCGCGCGCAGCAAGTCTGCCGCCGAAATCAAGCGCCGCTTCGCCCTCCTCGAGCTCATGCGCCTCCAGCCGCAGGCGCGCAGCCGGCGCGTAATGGGAGGGCGTCATGCCCGGCCCCAGGATCTCAGCGCGCTCGGGCGCAGCGAGCTTCTCGCCGAGGATTTTCTCGATCGCCTCTCGCGCGACCGCCCCGGGACGCAGCAACGCGGGAGAAGCTTCGCAGAATGAGACAATCGTCGACTCCAGTCCCGCTGGCGCACGGCCGCCGTCCAGGATCATGTCGACCCTGCCCGAAAGGTCTTCGGCGACATGCGCTGCCGTCACCGGACTGACATGGCCGGAACGGTTGGCTGACGGCGCGGCGATCGGCCGGCCCACCGCGGCCAGCAGCGCTTGCGCGACAGGATGTGCGGGAATACGAACCGCGACGCTCGGCAGGCCGGCGCGGGCGAGATCGCAGACCGACCCGCTCGGCGCGACAGGCGCGACGATCGTCAGCGCCCCCGGCCAGAACGCCTCGGCGAGACGCAACGCCGGCTCAGGCAGCGCCGCCTCCTGGCGCGCGGCGCCGAGATCGGCGACATGAGCGATCAGCGGATTGAACGAAGGCCGGTCCTTGGCGTCGTAGATCCTTGCGACCGCCCATGGCTGCGTCGCGTCTGCGCCCAGGCCATAGACGGTCTCGGTCGGAAAGGCGACCAGCCCGCCGTCGCGCAGGATCGCCGCGGCGCGGGCGATCGCCGCGGCGTCGGCCGGCAAAACGACTGTCACGCGTTGTGGCCGCGGTAGGGCGGCTTCGGGATCGCCATATGCGCCTCGCGCAGCGCCTTCGACCAGCTGTTCCGCAAGTCACGAAAATAAGGGTCGTCCGAATTGATCCTCGTCGAGACTTCGATCTGCAGCGCGTCGCGACGCAGCAGCGCGATATCGATCGGCATGCCGACCGAAAGATTGGAGCGCATGGTCGAATCCATGGAAATGAGCCCGATCTTCAGCGCGTCATAAATGTCGGTGTCATAGGTGACCGCGCGGTCGAGAATGGGCTTTCCATATTTGTGCTCGCCGATCTGCAGATAGTTGGTGTCGGGAGTGCATTCGATGCTGTTGCCGGCGGTGTAGATCATGAAGAGGCGGAGCGGACCGCCGGCGATCTGACCGCCGAGCAGCAGCGACACGTCGAAATTGACGCCTTGCGCCGCTGGCTCCCCCTCTGCGCTGCCCATCTGGGCGCGCGAAAGGCGCACGGCGCGCCCGACGAGCTGCGCGGCATGCAGCATGTTGGGCGTGTTCATGACGCTCTCGAAGACGCCGCTCTCGGGATCCTCGATTCCGTCGCTGATCAGATTGACGACGCCCTGCGTCACCGAGAGATTGCCCGAGGCGGCAAGCATCAGCACGCGCTCGCCCGGCCGCTCGAAGAGATACAGCTTGCGGAAGGTCGAGATGTTGTCGAGCCCGGCGTTGGTGCGCGTATCGGCGATCATCACCAGTCCATCGCGCACGAGAATGCCGCAACAATAGGTCATGTGATTTCCGCAGCCGTTCGCGCCAAACGGCTCAGGACTTACAAGTTTCAGGCCAAGGCACAAGTGCGGCGGAGCCACAGGGCGTCAAAATCAGCCGCCATTCTCGACTTTGTAAGGAAGCTCGGCCGTGTGCTCGGCGGCCCAGTTCGTCACCGCGGCGCGCTCTCGCGCCAAATAGTCCGAAACCGCCTCGGCAAGGCGAGAGTCGGCGAAGTGGTGGGCCGAATGGGTGATCACCGGCCGATAGCCGCGCGCGATTTTATGCTCGCCCTGCGCGCCGGCCTCGACGCGCTTGTAGCCGTGTCGGATCGCGAATTCGATCGCCTGATAGTAGCAGACCTCAAAGTGCAGAAATGGGACCTCCTCTACAGCGCCCCAATTGCGCCCGTAGATCGCGTCGTCTCCGAGAAAATTGATCGCGCCGGCGATATGCCGGGAGCCGCGCCGCGCCATCACCAGCAAGATGCGGTCCGCCATACGCGCGCCGATTTCGTCAAAGAAGGCGCGGGTCAGATAGGGGCTGCCCCATTTGCGCGCGCCAGTGTCCACGTAAAACTCGAAAAACGAGTCCCAATGCTCTGAACGAATATTAGCGCCGGTAAGAAGCTCGATCGCAATATCGTCGCCAAGCGCTTCACGCCGCTCGCGCTTGATAACCTTGCGCTTGCGCGCCGTGAGACGAGATAGGAAATCATCGAAGTGGGCGTAGCCCTCATTGACGAAATGAAATTGTTCTCCGGCGCGGTAGACGAATGCGGCGCCGCTCAACGCGACGCGCTCTTCCTCCGTGCAGAACGTAACGTGGATGGAAGACGCGCCGCTCGCTTTCCGCAATCCCTGCAAAGCGGCGATCAGCGCCTCGCGCGCTTCTTCCGGCGCATCCTTCGCAACAAGCAGCCGACGCCCCGTCACTGGCGTGAAAGGCGCCGCGACCTGAATTTTCGGATAGTAGCTCCCGCCGGCGAGCTCATAGGCCCGCGCCCAATTATGGTCGAAGACATATTCGCCGAGGCTATGCGTCTTGATATAGGCCGGCGCGCAGGCGACAAGACGCCCACGCGAATCCTCGACGAGCGCATGCGCCGGCGTCCAGCCGGTGCGCCCGCCGACCGATTTTGACGTTTCTAACGCACGCAGGAATGCATGCGAGACAAAGGGATTGTATCGCTCGCCGACCGAGTCCGGCAGGCTTCGTGGATTCGCGCAGGCGTCCCAGTCTTCTGCCGTAATCGATCCGAGCGATTCGGCGTATCGAACCGAAAATCTTTGCGTCATGTGTCCAGTGAAGCAGCCGCGTCTTAAAGCCTTCTAGCATGGCGTCGCGGCGCCCTCTAACATGGCGCGCCTGGCGACATCCTCCAAGCGCGACTTTTAAGCAGGCAAAAAGCGAGAAGCATGAGAATCAACGGCCGCGACTACAGAACAATTTGGCCCGACTCGGACGGGCGGCGGGTTCATGTCATCGATCAGACCGGCCTGCCGCATCGCTTCGAGACCAGAACGCTCGCGAGTTGCGAAGACGCCGCCGCCGCGATCAGCGACATGACAGTGCGCGGCGCGCCGCTGATCGGCGTGACGGGCGCCTATGGCATGGCGCTCGCCGTCTGGCGCGACGCAAGCGACGCGGCCATCGAGAGCGCCTACGCTCTACTCCTCGCCACGCGGCCGACAGCCGTCAATCTGCGTTGGGCGCTTGATCGGCTGCGCGCGCTTCTGCTCACGGTTCCGGTCTCCGATCGCGCCGACCTCGCCTATACGGAGGCCGCCAAGATCGCCGACGAAGACGTCGCCGCCTGCCAGGCCATCGGCCGCGCAGGCGCGGAACTCATCCATAAGGCGCGACGCGGCGATGGCCCCATCAACATCCTCACCCATTGCAACGCCGGCTGGCTCGCCACGGTCGACTGGGGTACGGCGCTGGCGCCGATCTACACGGCGGCGCGTCAAGGGTCTCCAATTCACGTGTGGGTCGACGAGACGCGCCCCCGCAACCAGGGGGCGAGCCTCACGGCCTTCGAACTGCTGGGCGAAGAGGTGCCTCACACGGTCGTCGCCGACAACGCCGGCGGCCACCTCATGCAGCATGGCCTAGTCGATCTCGTCATCGTCGGCAGCGACCGCACGACGCGCGCCGGCGACGTGTGCAACAAGATCGGCACCTATCTCAAGGCGCTTGCGGCGCACGACAATGACGTGCCGTTTTATGTCGCGCTGCCGTCTTCGACCGTCGACTGGCGCATCGCAGACGGCGTCCGCGACATTCCGATCGAAGAGCGCAGCGCGCGCGAAGTGACCCATATCAGCGGCCGCAGCGCCGACGGCGCACCGATCGAAATCCAGCTTACGCCCGACGGTTCTTCGGCGCGCAATTTCGGTTTCGACGTGACGCCGTCCCGCTTCGTTACGGGGTTGATCACCGAGCGCGGCGTCTGCGCCGCGACGGAAGAAGGGCTGAGAGGATTGTTCCCCGACCTTGCCGGTTAACCTTGTTCCGACGCGTCATTGCGAGGAGCGAAGCGACGAAGCAATCCAGAGTCGCCAAGCTTGATTGTGGATTGCTTCGCCTGCGGCTCGCAATGACGGATCTCATAGCGTCAATCCAGAACAAGCCATTATGAAGACGTTGAGCTGGGTTCCCGGTCAGGTCTTCGCCCTCCCGGAATGACAAAGGGGCTACTTTGTCGTCTCGCGCGTTCCGTAATTCTTGAAGCGCTCCACTGTGCGCATGATTTCATCATCGGAAAGCACGATCGGTTTCCCGGCAAGCGCGCCAAGGTAGAAGACTTGCGCAAGCGCTTCGAGCTCAACGGCGCGCCAAAGGGTTCTGCGCATATTCGCGCCGGTGACGATGGCGCCATGATTGGCGAGGAGCACGCCGTCGCGATCTTTAAGCCCAGCGACGACGAGCCGCGACAGCTCCGCCGTGCCATAAGGCGCGTAATCGACGCAACGCACGGTCGATCCGCCGAAGGCCGCGATCATATAATGCACGGCTGGAATGTCGCGCCGCAGAGTCGCGATTGTCGTCGCATAGGGCGAATGCATATGCGCGATGGCGTTCACGTCGGGTCGGGCGCGATAGATGTCGAGGTGGAAGCGCCATTCGCTCGACGGCGGCAGCGGACCGTCGAAGGCGCCCTCGCCCGCAAGCGGCATGCGCGCGATGAGTTCCGGCGAGAGCTCGCGGCTGGGAACGCCGCTCGGCGTGACCAGCGCGGCGTCGCCGACGCGCAGCGACAGATTGCCTGCCGAGCCGTGATTAAGCCCCAGCCGCTCCATCTCCTGCGCGGCGTCGACGATCGCCGCGCGCTCGTCGCGCTCGTTCATGCGAGAAGCCTTAACCGCGCGACGCGGCGAATGACAAGCGGCCGGCCAAGCAAGCGATATTGCACGCGCTCTTGTTGCGGTATAGGAGGGGCGTCCCCGTCTCGGGGCCGGTAGCTCAATGGTTAGAGCCGGCCGCTCATAACGGTCTGGTTGCAGGTTCGAGTCCTGCCCGGCCCACCAATTCAAGGTTCTTCGGGCGACAATAGCGCTTCGCGCTCGTCGATTTCGATTCGCGCCGAAGCCTCCATTTCCGGTCGAAGCGCGAGGTCACGATTATTGACTTCGATCACGAGATCGACCGGCGCGCCTACTTCCGCCGGCGTCCGCCGACGCACTTCGACGACCTTTCCTGAAAAAGCCTGCTCAGGGAGAGACTCAGTCGTAACGATGGCCTCCGCGTCCGGCGCGATGGCGAGCGCGTTCTCGCCCGCCGCCTTCGCATGAAGGCGGACGGTCCTCATATCGGCGATGACGAATAGCGGCGCGCCGGCCTTTACACGCTCGCCGATAGCCGCCGTCCGCTCGACGACCAAACCTGAAAGCGGCGCGACGATCTCGGCGCGCGCGCGGGCCGCCTGCGCCTTTTCCAATGACTCGCGGCGCAAGGCGACTTGCGCCTTGGCGCGCTCGACCTGCGCCTGCGCGCGCGTCAAAGCGCGTTGCGCGGCTTCGAGCGCTTTACGGCTGACTCGAGGCCTTTGTTGTCGTTCGAAATTGGTTTGCGCCCGCGCCTGCGCGCTCTTGCGCTGAACCAGTTGCGTCTCGGCCGTCCCCAGAGTGCGTTTCTCGCGCGCAACCGCTTCGTCGAAAGGTCGCTGATCGAGCGTCGCGCACGTCTCGCCTTTTTCCACCTTGGCGCCGACGTCGCAGGACAGCGTCGCGATAACGCCAGCGGCGGGGGCCGTCAGCGGCGTCTGCGAAGCGGGGGCAATCACGCCAGCGACGATTACGACTCGCGTAATTTGATCGCGAGCGAGCCGCGCTTCCTCGTGCGTGAGACTGGCGCGCATGTGGAGATAGTACGCGCCGCTCGCGCCAATAATGATCAGACCGAGGAATCCTGCGAGTGTTGGTTCCCGCCAAGCGCCGGGCGCGACGACCTTAGCTGCGCCCCGCGCAGGCCGCCCAGTCGCAGCGCCAAATATCCAGGCCTGCGCCGTCGGCGATCGGAAGATCGCCTTTTCTATTTCGACAAGCAGGAACAGCACCGCGCTCGCGCCGAGAATGTGCCACCAAATCCCCGCGTCGAGCGGCGTGGTGTGAAATAGCTCTTGCATAAGGGGCAGGTAAGTGAACATCGCCTGCAGCGCGATGACGATGGCGACGGAAATCAGCACCGCTCGGCTGCCGAAAAGACCCTTCAGCGACAGCGACGATTCCGAAAGGAAGCGCGCGTTGAAGAGATACGCGATCTCGCAGGCGACCAGCGTATTGACCGCGACCGTTCGCGCGCTATCGAGCCCCATGCCGCGCGCCTTCTCCAATTCGTAAAGTCCGAAGGTCGCGATCAGCATTAGGAAAGAGACAAAAACGATGCGCCAGATGAAGTAGCGCGACAGGATGGGTTCGCCTGAAGGACGCGGCGGTCGTAGCATGACGCCCTTCGAGGGCGGCTCAAACGCCAACGCAAGTCCGAGAGTCACTGCGGTGATCAAATTGACCCAGAGAATCTGCACCGGCGTCACGGGCAAGGTCTCGCCCATGGCGATCGCCGCGACCACCGTAAGGCCCTCGCCGCCGTTCGTCGGCAAAATGTAGAGGATTGTCTTCTTCAAATTCTCATAGACGACGCGGCCCTCATGCACCGCATGCACGATCGAGGCGAAATTGTCGTCGGCGAGCACCATTTCCGCCGCCTCTTTGGCCGCTTCGGTGCCTTTGACGCCCATCGCGATGCCAATGTCGGCGCGCTTTAGAGCGGGCGCGTCGTTCACCCCGTCGCCCGTCATCGCGACGATTTCGCCGCGCTTCTGCAACGCCTGAACGAGTCGCAGCTTATGTTCGGGGCTGGTGCGCGCGAACACCGTCGTGGCGCTCACCGCCGCGCCGAGCTCCTCGTCGCCGATGGCGTCGAGATCGCGGCCGGTGAGTGCGGAATCCGGCCGTTCCAACCCAAGTTCACGGGCGATGGCCGTCGCAGTCGCGGCATGATCGCCAGTGATCATTTTGACGGACATGCCGGCCGTCGCGCACTGGCGGATGGCGTCGACGGCCTCCGGGCGCGGCGGGTCGATCAAGCCGATGAGTCCAATAAAAACGAGACCGCTTTCGACGTCGTCAAAAGCCAGTTGCTCCTGTCCCTCCCGCGCCGGTTTTGAGGCGATCGCCAGAACGCGCTGCCCGCGAGCGGCCATTTCGTTGATCCGCGTGTGCCAGCGGTCGCAGTCGAGCGGACGCTGCTCTTCTCCCACCCCCTGCTCAAAGAAGCACATTTCGAGCAGCCGTTCGGGCGCGCCCTTGACGAAGATGTAGCCCACGCCCTGGTGGTCGTGATGCAGAGTCGCCATGAAGCGATGTTGCGACTCGAAAGGAATTTCATCCGTGCGCGGCAGCTCTGTCGCCAGCTCTCGCAGATTGACGCCGCCCTTGACTGCGGCGGCAAGCAAGGCGCCTTCGGTTGGATCGCCCTCGACAGTCCAGGCGCCGTCCTTCTCGCGCAGCGCGGCGTCGTTGCAAAGCGCAAGCGGGCGCAGCGCCGCGGCGAGATGAAGGTCATCGCGCAGGACGACGTCCTTGCCATTGCGCAAGAAGCCGCCGTGCGGATCGTAACCGGACCCGGTCGTGTCATAGGAGGCGCAGGACGTGACGACGGAGCGCACAATCAACTCATTGAGCGTCAACGTGCCCGTCTTATCCGAGCAGATCGTCGTCACCGCGCCGAGCGTTTCGACCGCCGGCAGCTGGCGAATGATCGCCTTGCGCCGCGCCATGCGCTCGACGCCGATCGCCAGCGTGATGGTGATGATCGCCGGCAACCCTTCCGGGATCGCCGAAACCGCGAGCCCCACCGCCGCCATGAACATCTCGCCGGCGTCGAATCCCCACACCAATGAGCCGAAAGCGAAAACGGCGGCGCACGCAGCGAGAATAACGACGGTGAGCCAGCGCGCGAATTCATCCATGCGCTGCAGCAACGGCGTGGAGAGCGTCTCCACTTCGGACAGCATGGCGTTGATGCGGCCGATTTCGGTGGCCGCGCCGGTGGCGACGGCGACGCCCGATCCCTGTCCGTAAGTCACGACGGTCCCCGAATAGGCCATGGAGACCCGGTCGCCGAGCGCGGCGTCGGCCGCGACCGGCGCTTGGTCCTTGTCGACCGGCAGCGACTCGCCGGTCAGCGCCGACTCCTGCACTTTCAGCGATTTGACGCGGATCAGACGGATGTCCGCCGGAATCCTGTCGCCCGATTGGACATAGACAATGTCGCCGGGGGCGACCGAACTTGCATCAATGACGACGCGTTGACCGTCGCGTACGACAGTGGCGTGCAGCGAGAGCATGTTGCGGACGGCCTCCATGGCCCTTTCCGCCTTGCCCTCCTGAATGAATCCGATGACTGCGTTGATGACGACGACCGCGACGATAACCGCGGTGTCGATCCAGTGCTGCATGAGCGCCGTCACGACGGCGGCGGCGAGCAGCACATAGATGAGCACATTGTGGAATTGCAACGCGAAGCGCATGAGCGCGCCCCGCCGTCTGCCTGCCGGGAGGCGATTAGGTCCGTGGATCGCGAGTCGACGTTCGGCCTCAGCCTCGCTCAAGCCGAGACGCGTAACGCCGAGCCGCTCAAGCGCGGCGTCGGCGCCAATCGCCCAATATGCGTTGGTCTCAGCCGAGGACCTCATCCGCGCCTCTCTGTCCCCCGCGCGGCTTGCCGACTTTTAGCAGCAGCGGCGATCCACATTGTTCGGAGACGGCCAACCCGTCGCGATTAATATATGGTTCGTCCAGGGAGTTTGGCGGCGCTCGCACGCATCGGCAGGCCTCGTCGATCAGGCTAGGCGGCGTCGCTCGCGATTGAGCGCACGCATTCGTCGCCAACCGCTTCGTCGGTCTGCTTCAGCCCGATCCACCGATCGACGGCCTTTTGATCGAAACCCGCCTCACAGTGATCGCCGATGCGCATGAGCGGCCGACGGATGAGCAGCGGGTCGACGATCATCATCACCAGCGCTTCTTGCGGGGTGACTTTGTCGGGATCGATTTCGCCGGATTTTATGCGCGGCGAGGAGACGTTGAACCATTCCGGCACTGGCTTGGCGCCGAAATAAGGGCGCAGGCTAGACGGACTCCAGGGCTCGGTCAGGAGGTTTCGCGCCTCGACCTCGTGTCCCGAGGCGCGTAACAGCGCCTTCTGCCGCGCGTTTCCAGCGCAGCCCGGCTTTTCATAAAAGATGACGTGAGCCATCCGCGACCCCTCACAGCGCCCACCAGTCGCTGACGAGAACTTAGCGCAAAATTGTGCAACGCGAAATGGCCTCAATCGAGCAAATTGCGGGCGCTTCGCCGCTTGAGCGGGCACGCGCAATCTAACGCGAGAGTCCCCAGACGATGTTTACGCGCGCCGAGAGGCGCTGGAGGCCGGGACGCAGAGGGATTTCCATGGCTGCGGACGGCGCGGCGGCCTTCGCGGCGAAGGCGCGCGGGCGCGCCTCGCCTTCCTCAATCGGACGAATTTCGAGCACGCGGGAGAGCCGCAGCCCAGCCGCCTCCGCGTAGATCCTCGCCTGCCGTTCCGCATCCTTGACCGCTTCGCGCCGCAATGCGTCGAGCCTCTCCTTGGGATGAGCGATTTCAAAATCGACTCCTTCGAAGCTGTTGACGCCCTTCTCGATCAGACTGCCGGCGATTTCGCCAGCCTTCTCAACCGGCGTCACCCTCACGCGCAAATCGTTTCGAGCGCGGAAAAATTTTTGGGAGGCCTTGAGTTTGCCGGTTTTGGGATCCCGCTCTTCCGTTGTTACTGGCGCGAGCGTCACGCCCTGCGTCGCTATTTCGGCGTTCGGGACGCCCATTTTCTTCAGATCCCCAAGAACAGCGTCGACCGCGCGCGCATTTTCCGCCGCCGCGTCCGCGGCGGAAGGCCTTTCAGTGACGACGCCAAAATGCAGAACCGCCACGTCGGGCGCAACGTCTTCGTAAGCCTCGCCGACTACAGAGAGATTTGGGACGCCGTCCTTTAGCGTGTCGGCGACGGCCGCCGCCGTGAACAACACCAGGCTGAGCGAAAGCGCGAAGAGTGAACGAATCATGGCATATCCAAGAAAAAGCTGAGCGGCAAAGAGCTTATCAAAGCCGCAAAACCGCCGGCTAGCGGCGCTAATCCAAACATCATACAGAAGTGCGGCACGATCGTCGCTACGCGCCCTCTCGAATAAAGTCTCATGCCTACGCTTTATCATCACCCGCTCTGCCCTCATTCGCGCTTTGTCCGGCTCATTCTTTCCGAATATGGAATAGACGCCACGCTCATCGAAGAGCGCGCGAGCGACCGCCGACCTGAGTTTCTCGCCCTCGACCCTGCTGGCCGCACGCCGGTCTTTGTCGATGATGACGGCGCCGTCGCGCCTGGCGCCAATCTCATCGCCGAATATATAGACGAGACCTATGGCGCCGAACGCGGCTCGCAAAGGCTCCTACCGCAGGAAATGGCTGCGCGCATCGAGACGCGTCGCCTCGTCGACTGGTTCAACGTCAAGTTTTTCGACGAGGTCACCAACTGGCTGATGACTGAAAAAGTTTACAAGCGATACGCCCCTGCCGGCGGAGCGCCGGACATGGACGTGGTGCGGGTAGCGCGCGCCAATATTCGTCACCATATGCGCTACATCGGCTATCTGATGAATACACGCAATTGGCTCGCGGGAGATCGTTTGACCTACGCCGATTTCGCAGCGGCTGCACATATTTCCTGCGCCGACTATCTTGGCGACGCGCCATGGGAGGAAGATGAAGCGGCGAAACACTGGTATCAGCGCATCAAGTCGCGCCCCGCTTTTCGCCAGCTTTTGGCCTATCGGGCGCCGGGCCTCACGCCTGGCCGCTTTTACGCGGAATTGGATTTCTGATCGCCGGCGTCGATCAAACGGCTTAGTCGCCGCTGTTGCAATGGCCATGTGCGGCCGCGCTTGACAAGCATTTCATGGAATGAGGCAAGTAAACGTCCAACCGGAACCATCGTATGAGCGCACCGAACGAGCGCGAGAGTGAGAAGGTTCAGTCGAAGGCCGTTGAGTGGTCCGATTCATCTCACGGACTAGAGCAGCGCATTCGGCAGCAGGAAATATTGGCGGAGCTCGGCGTCTCCGCCCTTCAGGACGCTTCGCTCGATCAACTGCTTAACGACACTGTGCGGCTGACGGCGCGAGGACTGGAGGCTGAATTCTGCAAAGTGCTGGAGCTGCTTCCCTCCGAGAACAAGTTTCTCATACGCGCCGGCGTCGGCTGGAGCCGTGGCGTCGTCGGCGTCGCCAAAATTAGCGCGGATCTCGACTCTCCTGCCGGATACGCGTTGCGTTGCGGCAAACCAGTCATTTCTAATCATCTGGAAGGGGAGACGCGGTTCAAGACTCCCGAGATATTGCGTCAACACGGCGTTCGCCGCGCCATGAACGTGATCTTGCAGGGCGACGGAAAGCCATTTGGCGTGTTGGAGGTCGACAGCCGCTCGCCGACCGAGTTCGTGGAGCAGGACATCGCTTTTCTGCAGGGCGCCGCAAATATTCTCGGCATGGCGATCGAACGTGAGCGCGAAGAGCGCAAGCTCAGAGAGGCGCTCGCCCGCAACGAAGCGCTGCTCAAGGAAATGAATCATCGCGTGAAGAACAGCCTTGCGATCGTGGGCGGCATGCTCCGCCTGCAGGCCAACGACGCGGGCGATGAGCAAGTCGCCGAAAATCTCAACGAGGCGTCGCATCGCGTGGACGCCATCGCAAAAGCGCACGACCGGCTGTCTCGTGGCTCTGACGTCGAGTGCATGGATGTCGGGAAATACATCGAGGCGCTCTGTCATGACTTGGATGAAAGCGTCGCGCAATGTGAAGTGCGCACTGAAATCGAGGAAGGCGTTGTCATTCCGACAGACCGTGCTGTTTCCGCCGCGCTCATCGTCAACGAACTTATCGCCAATGCGGCGAAATACGCTTATGAAAACTGTTCGGGCGTTATCGCGGTGAAGGTTGCGCGCGCCGACAAGAATTATTTCATCGTGTCAGTGCGCGACGAGGGCGCCGGAATGCCGATCGACCTCGACTCCCGAGACCGCAAAGGGCTCGGCATGCGGATCATCTCGTCATTTACGCGCCAGCTCAATGCAACGATCGAAATAAAAAGACGCAATCCGGGCGCGGAGTTCATCGTCTCGATCCCTCTGCAGGGATCCTCCTGACATGCACGCGCCGGCCCTGAATGCGTCTTCGCCGTCAGACCTCGATTGTCGACGACCTTCGACGGAAACGCTCGAGGAGGCGGTCCGCGCCCAGGCATTCGATCTCGGCTTTAACGTCTGCCGCTTCACGGGCGCGGACATGGCGACCGAGCACGGCGATCGGCTGCGCATATGGCTGCAGGACGGCGCGCATGGGGACATGCACTGGATGCGCGAGACGGCTGAGCGGCGCACAGCGCCACGCGCGCTCTGGCCCGAAGCGACAAGCGTCGTGATGCTCGGCTTAAACTACGGGCCTGAATTCGATCCGCTCGCGTCTCTCACAAAGCCGGATTGCGCGACCATTTCCGTCTATGCGCGCAACCGCGATTATCACGATCTCATCAAGGGTCGGCTGAAACAGCTCGCCGGTTTCATTCTCAGGCGCGCTGGCGCGGGCGACGCAAAGGTTTTCGTCGACACGGCGCCCGTGATGGAAAAGCCGCTCGCCCAGACGGCCGGAATCGGCTGGCAAGGCAAACACACCAATCTCGTCTCGCGCGATTTCGGCTCCTGGCTCTTTCTCGGCGCAATCTTTACGAGTCTTGAGTTCGCGCCCGACCCGCCTGAACGCGACCATTGCGGCTCCTGCCACAAATGCCTCGATGTCTGTCCGACGGCGGCGTTCCCTGCGCCCTATCAGCTCGATGCGCGGCGCTGCATTTCCTACCTCACCATCGAGCACAAGGGCCCTATTCCGCTCGAATTTCGCGCCGAGATTGGCAATCGCATCTACGGCTGCGACGATTGTCTCGCGGTCTGCCCCTGGAACAAATACGCAAGCATCGGACGCGAGGCGAAGCTCGCCGCGCGCGCCGAATTCGATTCCCCGCCCCTTGCGCTATTGGCGCGCCTCGATGACGCGGCGTTCCGGTCGCTTTTCGTGGGCTCGCCCATCAAACGGATCGGTCGCGATCGGTTCTTGCGAAATGTTCTGATCGCGATGGGCAATTCAGACCGGCCGGAGCTTGCCGCCGAGGCCGAGCGGCTGGTCGAAGAGCCCGCCGCCATCGTCCGGGGAGCCGCCGTCTGGGCGCTCGGAAGACTGGCTCCAGCGCGTTTGGCGGAGCTTCGTCTCGAGAGACTGGCGAGCGAAACCGACGAGACGGTCCGCGAAGAATGGCGCCAAGCCGCCTAGACAATAGCAAAAGCGCCACAGTCGCCGAAAAATTGCGCCCATTCCCGCGTTTACTGCATTGCGGCGGACTACTCGCCGGAAATTTCGTTCTAATCTCTAACCAAGATCTCGACTCGCCCGCGCCTCGCCATGTCCGCTCTTTTGCGCCGCAACACTGACGAACCCGCAGAGGAGGCCTCGCGCCTCCTGCTGCGGATCGGCGTATTTTTGCTGTTCGTGATCGCGCTGATCGCGCCGATTTTGGCGCGTCAGACGGTCTATGTGCTGCTGCCGATCGGGGCGGCGCTGCTGCTCGTCGCGGCGACGCTCACGCCAGAGGAAGGGCCTGCGCGTTCGATGCGCGCCATCTTACTGTCTCCGCCCTTCCTGGCGGCTCTCCTGCTTGCCGCCTGGACGGCGCTTTCGCTGCTCTGGACGCCGTTTGACGGACCGGCTGAACGTTTCGCAAAAATCGCCGCGACGCTCGCTTTGGTTGCGCTCGCCACCGGATTTCTCCCGCTGCGCACCAAGACGTCGAACCTAAATCTGCTGCCCATCGGAGTCGCCGCGGCGACGATCGCGCTCGCTGCGGTCACTCTGCTGCTGAAACCCCGATATACGGTCGACGATATTCTCGATGTGGGACCGTTGGGGCGCGCCGGCCTCGGGCTAGCGCTGCTCGTATGGCCGGCGATGGGCGCGCTCGCCGTCCGCGGCCGGTGGTATTCGGCGGCGGCGCTCGCCGTCGCAACGGCGCTCGCCTGCTACCTCTCTCACGCGCCCAATGCGATGCCGGCGCTCGCCGCGGGAGCGGCGGTCTTCGCAGCCGCTTTTGGCCGCGCGCGGCTAATGTCCATCATTCTTGCCTTGCTAATGGCGGCGATCGTGCTGCTCGCGCCGCTCGCCGCGTATGGGGCGTATCTCGCTTGGCCCGAGAGTCCCCCCGGTTTTTTCAGGCATCTCGCCCTGTGGGGTCAGATGATCGAGGCCGACGGCTGGCGCACGCTGATCGGGCATGGCTTCGGTTCGGCGACCTGGGGAGTGCTCGGGGGCTATCTCACGCCAACGACGCCACGCAGCCTCATTTTCAAAATCTGGTTTGATCTCGGCGTGCTTGGCGCGGCCGCTGCGGCCCTCGTCGCCGCTCGCATCAGTCTTTTCGTCGGCGAGTCGCGTCCGGCGCTCGCGCCCTTCCTTCTCGGAGGGCTTGGAGCCGGCTTCGCGATCTGCCTCTTTGGCCCCGCCGCCGAGCAGCTCTGGTGGCTGACGCTCGCCGGCCTCGACGCCATAGCCTTCGCGCTCGTCATGCGCGGCCAGTTCCGCAAACGTCGCCCGCGTCTGCCCATCGGATGGGGCGCGCCTGCCGAGGGCGGCCCATAGCCGTGGCGCTGTCTCCGACGCTCACCGACAACGTCGAAACGATCGGGCTTGGCGAGCCCGTCGCAGCCGCGGCTTTCCTCGGCGGCGCGACTGTCTTTGCGCTCGCCGACGGGACGCTCCAATTCGGCGAGGGCGTCGAGGGGCGTCGCATTCCGGCGCATGAGGACGCCGCCATACTCGCCGCGGCGCAGGACGGCGATCGATTGATTACCGGCGGAGACGACGGGCGCGTCGTCGCGACCAACGCCAATGGCGTCGTGGAGGTCATCGGCGACGAAAAAGGCAAATGGATCGACGCCGTCGCGGCGCATGGCGGCGCCGTCGCCTGGACGGCGGGCAAGACGGCCCGGGCCCGCTCGGCCAAGGGCGAGGAGAAAACGCTCGATCTGCCGTCGACGTCCCGTGGCCTCGCCTTCTTTCCCAAGGGCTACCGGCTGGCGATCGCCCATTATGGCGGCGCGACATTGTGGTTTCCGAACGCCGGCAAGCCGGAAGTTCTTGCCTGGGCGGGCTCGCACCTCGACGCCACCATCTCTCCCGACGGGCGCTTTCTCGTCACCTCTATGCAGGAGAACGCCCTGCACGGCTGGCGCCTTTCCGACGGCAAGCACATGCGCATGGCGGGGTATCCGGGGAAGACTCGCAGCTTCTCCTGGTCGCATGACGGGAAATGGTTCGCCACGTCAGGCGCCGACGCCTGCATCGTCTGGCCCTTCTCCGGCAAGGACGGGCCGATGGGCCAGGCGCCGCGCGAATGCGGCGTCCGTTCCGCGATCGTGACGCGCGTCGCTTTCCACCCCGCGGCTCTGGTCGTCGCAATGGGCTATGAGGACGGCCTCGTCATGCTGGCGCGCCTTTCCGACGGATCGGAAATTCTCGTCCGCCGTCCGGCGGAGGACGGCGAGCCCGCGCGGATCAGCGCGCTCGCCTGGGACGAGCGAGGCGCGCGGCTCGCCTTCGGCGCTGAGAACGGCGAGGCCGGCGTGCTGACGCTGCCGAAGGGGTGACTGTGCGCACCCCTCTCCCTTTGGGAGAGGGTGGCCCCGCGTAGCGGGGTCGGGAGAGGGGTTACGATCTACTCCGAAAAGGCGCTCGATTTACGCATCTGGATCGGCCCAACTGAGTGGATAAATTGAAGAATAGAATACCCCTCACCCGGCCGCTTCGCGGCCACCCTCTCCCAAAGGGAGAGGGTGTGCGCCCTTATTTCTAAAGGCGCGGCTCCCTTAGGCCATAATCTTGCCCATGCCCCGCAAAATCCCTCGCCTTCTCTCCATCGCCGGCTCCGATCCATCGGGCGGCGCGGGCGTTCAGGCGGACATCAAAACCTTTTCCGCGTTTGGCTGCAACGGCATGGCGGCGATCACCGCGCTTACCGCGCAGAACACGCGTGGGGTCAGCGCCTCCTACCCTGTCTCGCCCGACATCGTCGCCGCGCAGATCGACGCAGTGCTGTCGGACATTCCGCCCGACGCCATCAAGATCGGCATGCTCGCGACGCCCGATATCGCACGTGCGGTTGCTGAGACGCTGATGCGTTACGACGCACGCAATATTGTGCTCGATCCGGTGCTGATTCCGACTCAGGGCGTCAGCCTCGCCTCGGCAGGGCTGGAGCGCGCGCTGGTCGCGAGCCTCCTGCCTTTGGCGCGCCTCGTGACGCCTAACCTCTATGAGGCGAGCGCGCTCACGCAAACGCCGCTCGCCAGAAACCCCGATGAGATGACGGCGCAGGCGCGGCTTCTCTGCGAAGCCGGCGCGCGCGCCGCGCTCGTCACGGGCGGCGATCTCGAGAGCGAGCCGATCGACGTTCTCTTCGAGGCGGGAGAGAGACGCGTTTTCTGCGGGAGGCGCATTCCGACGCACAACACACATGGGACCGGTTGCGCCCTGTCCTCAGCCATCGCCTGCGAACTCGCCAAGGGCGCGCCGCTCATCGACGCCATCGCGACGGCGAAAGTCTGGCTGGAGGGGGCGCTCGAAGCTGCGGACACTTTGCGCCTCGGCGAGGGCCGCGGCCCGCCACATCATTTTTATGCTCTGTGGCGCTAGCCCCCTCCCCAGCCCTCCCCCGCTTCGCGGGAGAGGGAGCAGGTCGCGCTCACGTCGTGTTCGTGACTAATTAAGCGAAAGGCGCAGCGGCGCCGTTCTCCCTTCTCCCGCTTGAGCGGGGAAGGTGGCGCGAAGCGCCGGAAGGGGGCAAACCAAAGCCAGCGACCCTGGCCTTCCTATCCCGACAGCGCCGCCTTCACCGCCGCGCTGGCTTTGCCGAAGTCCATGCGTCCCGTGTATTTCGCCTTGAGCGCGGCGACGACCTTGCCCATGTCCTTGATCGAGGTGGCTCCGACATCGGCGATGGCGGATTTCACAGCCTCGGCGACCTCCGCTTCTGACAGCTGCTGCGGCAAATAGGCGGAGATGACGGCGATCTCGCCCTTCTCCTTGTCCGCGAGATCCGTTCGCCCGGCCTTTTCGTAGATTTCCACCGACTCCTGCCGGCTCTTGATCATTTTCTGCAAGAGCGCGAGCAAATCGTCGTCGCTAAGCGTCTTGCCGGCGCCGCGCGCCTCAATGTCCTTGTCCTTCAGAGCGGCGTTGATGAGCCGCAGCGCGTCGACCTTGGCGCGCTCGCCCGCCTTCATCGCCGTCTTGAGGTCCGCCGCAATCTTCTCGCGCATGTTGTATCCTTGGGGTTTCCAATTCCGGGCCGGATGCATTACATCCACAGCCAATCTCGTTACGCCCGGGCTTGTCGCGGGCATGCATCCACGCAAAGCCGCAGCCGTGGATGGCCGGATCAAGTCCGGCCATGACGCGCGGCGAGAGCCCTGTCAAGCGAACAGCCGCCGGAGCGCTGAGACCCTTTATGACGCTTAATCAAGATAACGGCTGGAAGAAACCGATCCACACCGGCGTGCTGGTTCTCGCCAGCGGCGAGGTGATCGAAGGCTATGGACTGGGCGCTATCGGCGAAGCGGTCGGCGAAGTCTGCTTCAACACCGCCATGACCGGCTATCAGGAAATCCTCACGGACCCCTCCTACGCCGCGCAGATCGTCACCTTCACCTTCCCCCATATCGGCAATGTCGGCACGAATGAAGAGGACATCGAAACCGTCGACCTCGACAAGAGCGCCGGCGCCGTCGGGGCGATATTCGGCGCGCAAGCGACGGACCCTTCGAACTTCCGGGCGCAGAAGCCGCTCGCCGACTGGCTCGCCTCGCGCGGCATTGTGGCGCTGTGCGGCGTCGACACGCGCGCGCTGACGACGCTCATCCGCGAGCGCGGCATGCAGAACGCCGTCATCGCCTATGCGCCGGACGGACGGTTCGACATCGCGGCGCTCAAAGCCAAGGCCGCCGCCTGGCCGGGGATCGACGGCATGGACCTTGTGCCGAGCGTCGGTTCGAAAGAGCGCTATGACTGGCGCGAGACGACATGGCGACTTGGCGGCGGCTACGGCGCCCGCAATGGGGCGCCCAAATATCGCGTGGTCGCCATCGACTATGGCGTGAAGCGCAACATCCTGCGCCTTCTCGCCGAACAGGGCTGCGAAGTCGTCGTCGCGCCCGCCACCGCGACCAGTCAGGAAATTTTGGCGCTCAACCCCGACGGCGTCTTTCTCTCGAACGGCCCTGGCGATCCGGCCGAGACCGGAAAATATGCCGCGCCGGTGATCCGCGATTTGCTCGAAGCGAAAATTCCGACCTTCGGCATTTGCCTCGGCCACCAAATGATGGCGCTCGCCGTCGGCGCGAAGACCAAGAAAATGCCGCAGGGCCACCATGGCGCCAATCATCCGGTGAAGGATTTCACCACCGGCAAGGTCGAGATCGTCTCGATGAATCACGGCTTCGCGGTCGATCGCGACAGCCTGCCGCAAAACGCCGTCGAGACGCATCGTTCGCTCTTCGACGGCTCCAACTGCGGCATCGCGCTCACCGACCGTCCGGCCTTCTCGGTGCAGCATCATCCCGAAGCGTCGCCCGGCCCGCAGGACAGCCATTATCTCTTCAAGCGTTTCGTCGAGATGATGGAAAGGGCGAAGGCGGCCTAGCGGCTTTCGGCCATCGGCGTCTCGGCGCGGTTGGCCAATTTCTCACAAGGCGGCACGAGTTCATCGAGCGGCTTTTCCTTCGTCGCCGCTTCGCGCATGTCGAGATCTTTGAGCACCGTGAGATAGGCGCCGGCAGGCTGCGTGCGCAGATAAGTCGCCGTCAGCAGCGGACCTTCGGGAAAGTCGCCGCGCCGGCAGGCTTCGGCGCCGACGCCAAAGGAGCCATGCGTCTTGCCGGGATTGCGCGCCTTCTCTTCAAGAAATTCCTTCTGCCGGGCGCGGATCGCCGCATAGTCGGCCGGATTGACGCGATAGGCGTAGATGTGCGTACCCGCCTTCTTCTCGCCGGCGAGCGGCGCGACGTCTTCGGGCGCGGTCGTTTCCTTAAGCGCAAACGTCATCTCGTGCTTCGCGTTCTCTTCGCCGTCGCGCCACCAGCCGATCTTCAACGTCACGCCGCTCTTCTGCGGTTCGAAAGTTTCGGGCAGGCGCACCGCCGCGCGCAGCGCCGCTGGATCGACCGAAGAGGCGTCGAAATTGCGCAGCGCCCACATGGTCGAGACCGGAACATGGCTACAAGCGGCAAGCGCGGCGGCGAATGCGACGCCGGACAGGCGATGGACAGTGCGCAACATAGAATGCCTCATGTTTACGTATTATTTTTTAATGTTTGACATTAAATTTTTCTTGTGTCAACGTAGGCGATACAAGGAGACTGTTCATGACCGATTGCCCTGCCCCCTCCCTCGACGATCGCCGCCTCGACTCACTCCGCCGCCGCATCGGCTGGCTCTGCCAGACGCTGCGCTTCGCGCTCGTCGCTTATTGCCTGTGGGTTCTCTTCGCGATCGTAAGATTTTGGAGCGATGATGCGCTGATCGTCCCGCGATTTGCGTCGCTCAAGGTCGATGTCGAAGGCATGTCCGCCTATCAGCGGCTCGGCGCCTTCGGAGTCAGCTTCGTGATCTGGGCGTTGCTCGTCGCCGCCTGCTACGCCGGCTGGAGATTATTCTCGGACTATCTTGAGGGGCGCATCTTCACGCCTGATGCTTCGGGATGGCTGCGCTCTCTTGCGTTGATGGGCCTCATCGCAGCGCTCGTCGATATCGCCGCACGACCGCTGATGTCGCTAATCCTTACGGCGCATAAGGCGGCGGGCGCGCATATGGTGTCCGTCTATTTGCGACCCGAGGATCTTTCGACCGTCATGCTGCTCGCGACGCTTCTCGCGCTCGCGCATATTCAGAAAACGGCGGCGGACATCGCCGACGAACATGCGCAGATCGTCTGATGCCGATCATCGTCAACCTCGACGTGATGCTGGCCAAGCGCAAGATGCGCTCGCGCGACCTCGCTGCGCAGATCGGCATCGCCGAGCAGAATGTGAGCCTCTTGAAATCCGGCAAGGTCAAAGGCGTGCGCTTCGACACGCTCGAAAAAATCTGCGAAATTCTGCAATGTCAGCCGGGCGACCTTCTCGAATATCGGCCGGGCGATAAGTCTGCATAACGAGGCGCGAGACAGGCATGCCGCGTATCCTGGCTAGGGCTTGGGGTTTTGGCCTTGCGTTCGTCGCAGTGGCCGGGCTGGCGCTGGCCTTGCGGCCAGAGCTTCGCCTCGCCGCGCGCGCCGCCTGGAATGATCCGCGCCTGCTTCCTGCTTTCAACGACGATGCGCGCATTCGCTACGAGCCCGAAGCGCGGGCTTGCGCAGAAGCGGTCGCGAATCTCGCTCCACTGGCCATAGCGCAAATTGAGTCCGCGCACGGAAGGCCTTTCGCACGACCGCCGGTGGTGGGCGTCTACGCGTCCTTCGAGAATTACGCGAACGCCAACGGCATGGACGATCCCGGCATCGCCGCCGTGACGCGCGCCGGCGCCGCGCTTTTGTCGCCGACGCTTTGCGGGCAAGAGCGCGATCGCCTCCGAAGCGTTCTCACGCATGAATTGTCGCATGTGCATCTCTCGAGCTGGCGGCCGCTTGGCGCGCCGCGCCCGCCGCAATGGTTCACTGAGGGGCTTGCAGTGATGGCGTCGAACGGTGGCGGCGCCGAGGGCGTCAGCGACGACGAGGCGGCGCAGGCGATCCGCGACGGCTATCGCGTCGTGCTCGACGGGCGTCGGTGGATCGACTTCGCGGGACTCGGCTTCGAACGCGAACCGACGAAGAATGCGCTCACCCAGCGCCAACGGCTCGCTTATCGGCAGGCCGGCATGTTCGTCGGCTGGCTGCGCATGCGCGACGAGACGGCGTTTCTGCGCCTGCTCCGGGCGCTCGAAGCTGGCGAAGCATTCGAGCCGTCATTCGAATCGGCCTTCGGCGAAAGCGCGCCATCGCTTTGGCGCCGCTTCGTTTCAGATCTCTCTCAACAATCCAGCGCCGACTAATCCTCAAAGACCTCGCGGAGAGCCGCCAGAGTAGCCGCGAGCGTAGAATCGGACATGGCCGCGTCTTCTGAATTTCGCTCCCAACCGCCGGATCGAGCGCGGCGAGTCAAATTTCTCCGCGCTTCACCACGTCAGTTTTTCGTCGGCTTCATTGCCAAACTCTGGCCAAAAAAGCGCGTCGTCGTCGCTCTCCGCAATGCGGCGGGCGTCATCGCTCCAACCCTCGCGCACACGCCTCTTGAGCGGCGTGACGACAAGGCGGCCTTTCTCCACGGTCATTTCAACATCGTCCCCGACATCCGCCCCAATTTCGTCAAGGAACGGCTTGGGGATAATCAAGCCGGAAGAGTTCCCCATCTTTCGAAGAGCGCTGCGCATAGTGCTCACTTCAAGAACACATAAATGTCCACGTCGACGGTCGCGTCGTCGCCTTTAAAATCGGTGAGATATTCCTCGACGATGAGGTCCTTTGTGTCGAGGCCCTTCTCATCGAGATAGGCGGCGATCGCCTCATAGGTCGCCTCGATCTCGTCATAGGCGCCGCGATGCTGGAATTTGAGCGCCTTGCCAGCGGGCGAAGCGCCGATACTGACGCCCTCGGGCAGTTTGGGCGCGCCTTCCGGCGCCGCAGAGAGCGGCGCCATCGCTTCGAAGGAGAAGCCGGCGTCGTCAGTCTTGGTGAAAACGGCGATGGGGCGGCCATTGGCCGCGAGGCCCGCCTTAACGACAGCATCGTTGAGTTTGGCGATTGCGTCGGAGAGCGTCTTGGCCGCGTCCTCCCACTTGCCCTGCCCTTTGATCACGGCGGCGGGCCGCGCGTCGACGGTCACGGTCTGGCTCATCACCGCCTGCGCCGCTTCGTCCGTGGCGCTCCCTGGAGGACTCGCATGGTCCGGCTTCGCCTCGGGCTGCGCCTCTCCAGGCTTGGCGTCGCTCGTCTCGCTAGATTTCTTGTCCGGCGCACCGCTCGGCGGCGCCACAGGCGTTTGCGGCGCGGCGGACTTCTCCGCCTCCTCAACGCCGCCGCCTTGAAACAGCGCGCGTTCGGAATAGATCGCGGCGCCCGCGACAAGAATCGTGAAGATCGCCAGCGCCCGCCAATGACGTCGCAGGCTGTCCAGCAAGCCCGTTTCTTCTTCCATCGTCAGCGCCCTAACCGGCCATCATGGCATTTTCGCGCAAGCGCCACGCGCTGCCGGGACGAGTGGCGCTTCGGCGCGGCCTTCTCTATATACGAGCGCGTCCCCGAGAACAGGCGAAAACTGCCTCATGGCGCATCCGCTCGACCATCTTCCAATTCTGCGCATGAATGGCGCGGGAAACGAGATTCTCATTCTCGATTTGCGCGCGAGCGACCACGAGCTTGCGCCGCGGGAGGCGCGCGCCATCGCCAACGCGCCGGGCCTTCGCTTCGACCAGCTGATGGCGCTCCATAGGCCGCGGCAGTCCGGCGACGACGCATTCATGCGCATCTACAATGTCGACGGTTCGCTTTCCGCCTCCTGCGGGAATGGAACGCGCTGCGTGGCCTATGCGCTGGCGCGCGATGGCAAGAACATGCTGCGTCTCGAAACCGACGCGGGCGTCATCGAGACGCAGCGCCAAGCCGATACGGTTTTTACAGTCGATATGGGCCGTCCGCGATTTGACTGGCGCGAGATACCGCTCGCCCGTGCCGTCGAGGACACGCGCAAAGTAACGCTCGATCCGCCCATCGACGGCGCTCCGGCGCATTTCTCCGCGGTGAGCATGGGCAATCCCCATGCTGTGTTCTTTATCGAGGACGCAGCAAAGATTGATCTCGAGGCGCTTGGCCCTCGCATTGAACGTCATCCGCTGTTTCCTGAGCGCGTCAATGTCTCCTTCGCGCAAATGCTTGCGCGCAACGACATTCTGCTGCGCGTTTGGGAGCGTGGGACCGGCGCCACCAAGGCCTGTGGCTCCGCCGCCTGCGCGACGCTCGTCGCCGCCGTTCGCGCTGGTCTTGGCGATCGCGCGGCGCGTCTACGTCTGCCGGGCGGCGATCTCAGCATCGAATGGCGCGCCGATGATCACGTGCTGATGACCGGGCCGGTCGAATTCGAATTCGAAACCACGCTCGACCCTCAGATCTTTCAGGACCTCGCGGCGTGAACGCGCCGTCGCGCAACGCCGAGGTCGTGACCTTCGGTTGCCGGCTCAACGCGGTTGAATCGCAAGAGCTTGCCAGAGCGCATGCGAGCGCGCGCGAAACTGTCGTCGTCAACACCTGCGCCGTCACGAGCGAGGCGACGCGGCAAGCGCGCCAGGCCATTCGCCGCCTGCGCCGCGAACGGCCCAACGCCGAGATTATCGTCGCAGGCTGCGCGGCGCGGCTCGATCCGCGAGGCTTCGCCAAAATCGACGGGGTGACTCGCGTTCTTGCCGAACATGCCCCAAATCGCGCGCTTGCCGGCGTTGAAGGCACGCGCGGGCTTCTCGCCATTCAGAACGGCTGCGATCACCGCTGCACTTTCTGCATCATTCCTTTTGGGCGCGGCGTCGCGCGTTCGGCGGCGCCGAGCGATGTTGTCGCGCAAGCGCGTGCGCTCATTGCGGGCGGCAAGAAGGAGATTGTTCTTACCGGCGTTGATCTCACAAGCTACGGCGTCGATCTTGGCGAAGGCTGGACTCTTGGGCGATTAGTGCGTCTGCTGCTGCGCGAACTCCCTAAGCTTGAACGCCTACGCCTTTCTTCCGTCGACTGCATCGAGGTCGATGACGATCTCATCGCAGCTTTCGCGGAGGACCCTCGGCTTTGCCCGCATCTCCATCAGTCGTTGCAATCGGGCGACGATCTGATCCTAAAGCGCATGAAACGTCGGCATTCGCGACAGGACGCCATCGATCTCTGCCATACGCTGCGCAAAGAACGGCCTGATATCGTCTTTGGCGCCGACTTCATTGTCGGCTTTCCGACCGAGACTGAGGAGATGTTCGCCGCGACGCTCGATATTGTCGACGCCTGCGGGCTCACCCATCTTCACGTCTTTCCCTTCTCCCCTCGTCCGGGAACGCCCGCGGCGCGCATGCCGCAAATCGCGCCACACATCACAAAGGAGCGCGCGGCGCGATTGCGGGAAAAGGGCGACGCCGCGCTGCGACGCCATCTCGACGCGCAGCGAGGCCGAACATTGCGGCTGTTGACAGAACGGGGCGGAACGGCGCGCGCCGCCGATTTCACTCTTGCGCACACCCCGGGCGTCGATGCCGGTCTGATGATCGAGGCGCTGTGCAAGGGCCACGACGGCCGCGCGCTCGTAACAAGCGTCACGGCTTCTGGTAGGTGATCCGGTAGATTGCGCCATTCTGGTCGTCGGTGACGAGGAGCGAGCCATCCGCAAGCTCCGCGACGCCGGCTGGCCGTCCGAGGTAGGATCCAGAGCCGGTGTTCCAGCCCTCGGCGAATGGCGCGCTCTCAGTTGTTCCTGCGAACGTCACCATCACCCGCGCGCCGATGGGCGTGCTGCGGTCCCACGAACCATGCTGCGTATAAAACAACGCGCCCTTATATTCCTTGGGAAACATATCGCCACGATAAATAGTGACGCCAAGATCGGCGGCGTGCGGCGCAGTTTCTACGACCGGAAAGACAACGTCCTTGGGCGGCTCGACGCCGGCGTATTCATAGGTGCGCACATGTCCGCCGCCATACCAGGGGAAACCAAAATTCAAACCTGGCTTGTCCGCGCGATTAATTTCTTCCGGCGGCTGATTGTCGCCCATGCCGTCGACCTGATTGTCGGTGAACCAAAGTGAGCCATCCGTATCAAAGACTATGCCGACGGAATTGCGAATGCCCGTCGCGAAAACCTCGCGCCCCGATCCGTCGAGATTCATACGGATGATTCCGCCGATCCCCGTCTTCTCATAAAGCGCGAGCTTGTCGGGCGGCGCGACATTGTACGGCTGGCCAAGCGAAATATAGAGCTTGTCGTCGGGACCTATTCTACACACGCGAGAAGCATGGCCGCGGCTCTCTTCGTTCCTTGGAATGAGATCGCCCGACTTGACGACGACCTTAGCGTTCGCGGCAGCATCGCGCCACGTGTTTTCAGCGTCATCGAACCGCGTCACACGGTTGCGCTCGACAAGAAAAAGCGCGCCATCCTTTGAGAAGCACACGCCATGCGGCATGATGAATGGCAGTGACGGTGCGAAGCGCTCGACGGCCGCGGCTTTGTTTTCGCCGGGCGTAATCGCATAGGCGTTTTTCTCCTCCGTGCCGACGAAGATCGCTTTACCCTCCCGACCGACCGCGAGGGTGCGCGCGCCAGGCGCGATCGCGTAGAGCGAAATCGAGAAGCCGGGCGGAAGTTTGATGCGTTTGAGCGTGGATTCGATCTCGGCCCGGCCGCGTTCCTGAGCGACCTGCTGGGCGGCGGCGCTGCCGCTCAGCGCGCAGCATGCAATAAATGCGGCTACAACCTTGCGCATGAATTAAACCCTCACGATCTTTCGAAATTAAGGCTTCAACTAGATATAAGCTGCAAAAGAGGCGAAGCCATATGGCTTCGCCTCTTTAACTGCCTGCATCAGTGGACTTCATCAGCCGCCGCGTGTCGACGCACCGCCTATTGACGTCGATGTGGTCGTATCTTCCCAATAAGGAGCAGCGCCGTAGTTTTTGTTCAGCCTGGTTTCCCAGTCGCGATCCGACCAGCTCTCTTCGCCGGCGTATTCAGGAGAGTGCTGCAACTGCTCTTCCGTCACATTGGCGACATAACCGCCAAGATTCGTGTCGTAGCGGAACGACTTCCAGGGAAGAGGGTGTTCGCCTAAAAACACGCGGTAAAAGCCCGTTGTTCCTCTTAGTGAAGAAAAATCGACGCCGCATAAGCTGAGCGGCGGGTTCCTTCTTCTTTGGAAACGCGATAATGCAACGCAAAGGCGTGACGAGCGTCAGCGACAAGTTTCCGTCTTCGTCAAAACATGATCACGCTGCTTTAGAGGCGGAGCCGTTCCACGGATTTCTTCTCGTCCGCTTCGCACGAATGGGCTTCGCCCGATAGGAAGGCGCGCATGTCTCTAGATTTCGCCATTAGCTGGGAAGTCTTCGAGATCATCTGGATCAATCTTCTTCTTTCGGGCGACAACGCCATTTTGATCGCGCTTGCGTGCCGGCAGCTTCCGGTCCGTCAGCGGCGCTGGGGCGTATTTCTCGGCGCGCTCGGGGGAATTGTTCTGCGCATCGCATTCACGTTGGTCATCGTTCAACTTATGACGATCCCCTATTTGAAGATCGTTGGCGCCGCGCTGCTGCTCATCGTCGCCGTGAAATTGCTCATCGACGAGACTGAGCACTCCGACGTCAAAGCCAAACCCAACCTCTGGAGCGCAGTCGGCGCAATCATCATGGCGGACGCAGTGATGTCGCTCGACAATGTGATCGCCATCGCCGCGGCGGCGCGCGGCTCGACCACTCTCATCGTGTTCGGCCTGTTATTGTCAGTGCCGATCGTGATGTTCGGCGCCGGCGCGCTTCTTAAAGTGCTGGAGAGGTTTCCCTTGCTCGTCTGGGCCGGCGCAGGTCTTTTGGGCTGGGTCGCGGGCGACATGGCGGCCGCGGATCCGGCGCTGCCGACCTATGCGCATGTCACTGACCACGGAACTCTTGAGCTCGGCCTCTCAATTGCTGGATGCGCGTTGGTGCTCGTGATCGCCTTTGTGGTCGCGATCTACCGGCAGTGGCAAGAAGATCAGCGCGCCTAGAGCGCTTCCCGATCACATGGAATCATGTGATCGATAAGGAATCGCTCAAAATCAAAACGCTGGAGCAGGTTCTCATCGAAAAAGTCTGTCAACTTTTTCGGAACCTGCTCTAGTCGGCTAGCCCCGCGCGCCCTGTTTGGCGATCGGCTGCTGCGGATCGAGCTGCAATGCGCGCTGGTAGGACTCTTGCGCCTTAGGCTTGTTCCCGCTCTTATCGTAGGCGAGGCCAAGCCATGCCCAGGCGAGCGCGCTCTTATTGTCGACATTGAGCGCAGCGTTGAAGTCCTCGACCGCCTTGTCGAATTTGCCGAGCGCAACCAGGCTTTCGCCGCGCGCTTGATAGGGCGCCGCGGCGAAAGGATCGCGGTCGATCGCATTGTCGAAATCCGTCACGGCGCGCGCGTTGTCGCCGCGCTTTTGATGGATCAGCCCCCTCGCGTGAAAGGCCTGCGCGCTTTCCGGATTGAGGCGGATCGCTTGATCGAGATCTGAGAGCGCCTGATCGAGATTACCCTGGGCCCTGAGCAAATTGGCGCGACCGACATAGGCCGGCGCGTGTTTGGGATTGACCTCAATCGCCCGATCGAAGTCGGCGCGCGCGGCGTCGTTCTGGCCCATTTGACGAAGCGCGAGCGCGCGATTCGTATAAGCCGGCGCATTATTGGGCTCGAGCTTGATGGCCTGAGTGAAGTCGCCGACCGCCTCCTGGAAGCGGCCCACGCGGGCATAAGCGACGCCGCGCGTATTATAGGCTTCCGCGCTCGACGGATTGCGTCGAATCACTTCGGTGAGCGAATCAATATTGGCGGAGGCGGACTTGGGGTCGGTGTCGGCGATCTCGGCGATGCCGCGCCCAGGCGGCCGAATGCCGTTCGCGGTTTCACAGCCAGCGAGAGCGACGATGGCGAGCGCCGCAATGCTGCGCGATAGGGCCTGACGATTGGGCGAAGCTTGGCGACGCAATGTCGCCGCACGGCAAAAGACCATGCCTTCAGATCCTCCCAAGCCGCAAAATTCGTCTCGCTAGTCTTTTCCTCGGGCAATTCTTAAAAAAGCGCCCGCAATCCGGCGAGAATTCGACGAGGCGGCTGGATCAGCGCCCGACCGTCTTGGCCTTTACCGGCAGCAGACCTTCGCGCTGAAGCTTCTTGCGGGCGAGCTTGCGGGCGCGGCGGACCGCCTCGGCCTTCTCACGCGCGCGCTTCTCGGATGGCTTTTCATAATGACCGCGCAGCTTCATTTCGCGGAAGATGCCCTCACGTTGCATCTTCTTTTTCAGAGCCTTGAGAGCCTGATCGACATTGTTGTCGCGAACGAGAACTTGCACGTATCCATCCTGTGTTTGCCGCGCCGCGATGAACCGTCGGCAGGCGGTCGAATAGGGAATAGACTGCCGGGCGCTAGCGGAGCGCCTGACCCGTGCGGCAGGAGATAACAGAGTCGCCCTGCCCTGTCCACGGCCAATTGGGGTAAACGCGCCTCCGCCTATACTTTCGCCCCAGCGACCAGGCGCCAATGGACGTCCAAAAGCGCGTCGGCCGTCTTGTTCATTGTCGGCGTTACAATATAACATTTGGCCATGTTCAACATGACGACGCATGAACGCGCCCTGCACCAGCATGCGCACGCCGAAGCTCCCGTCGCAGGCGCTGGCGGTGAAAGGGCGCGGCTCTCAGCTCTCGGAGCGTCGGCCGGCGCCCGGCTAAGCGTCGCGCTGCTGCTCCTTGCGGCGCTGTGGGCTGGCGCCTATTGGGCGCTGCATTGAACGCGGTCGCCCGCGCGCCGGCGATCCGGCTCGTCAATCTCACCCTCGGCTATGATCGTCGACCCGCGGTTCATCACCTCGACGGCGAGATTGCGCCAGGTGAGGGCCTCGCCGTCTGCGGCCCGAACGGCGCCGGCAAATCGACGCTGCTCAAAGCCCTCGCCGGACTGCTCGCGCCGCTCGGCGGCGCCATCGATTTCGGAGGCTCAGCCCTCCGCGCGACCGCCTATCTGCCGCAGGTCGTGGACGTCGACCGGACCTTTCCGATCAATGTCCGGGATTTCGTGGCGATGGGCTCTCTGGCGCGTATCGGCCTTTTGGCGGCGCTGAACGCAGCCGAGCGCGCGCGGGTCGCCGCCGCGATCGCAACGGTCGGACTTGTCGGCTTCGAATCGCGAACGCTCGAAACACTCTCCGGCGGTCAAATGCAGCGAGCATTATTCGCGCGGCTTATCGTCCAGGATCAGCCGATCGTTTTGCTCGACGAGCCTTTCGGCGCGATCGATGAAGCAACGATAGACGATCTGCTAACGCTGATCGCGCGATGGCGCGCCGAAGGGCGCACCGTCGTCGCCGTTCTGCATGAATTGGACATCGTCCGCCGCGCCTTTCCGCGGACGCTACTGCTCGCCCGCGAACGCATCTTCTGGGGCGATACGCGCGACGCCCTTTGCGAGAAGAATCTCATTCGCGCCCGCGCCATGTCGGAAGCCTTCGACGAGCGCGCCCGCGAATGTGTGCGCGACGACGAGCTCGGCGCCGAAGATAAGCTCCATGTTCACTGACGTCTTCGTCACGCCCTTCGCCGATTATGAATTCATGCGACGCGCGCTCGTCGGCTCGCTGGCGCTCGCTCTGTCGGGCGCGCCGCTCGGCGTATTCCTTATTCTTCGACGCATGTCGCTTGCCGGCGATGCGCTGTCTCACGCCATTCTGCCTGGCGCCGCCGTTGGTTATCTCGTCGCCGGCCTTTCCTTGCCGGCGATGACCTTTGGCGGTCTCGTCGCCGGCCTCGTCGTGGCGCTCGCCGCGGGCGCCGCCTCAAGGTTCACGACGCTGCGCGAGGACGCGTCGCTCGCGGCATTCTATCTCGTCTCGCTGGCGTTGGGCGTGACGCTCGTGTCGCTTCGCGGCTCGAACGTCGACCTGCTTCACGTGCTCTTTGGCTCGGTCGTCGGTCTCGACGACGCTGCGCTTCTGATGGTCGTCGGCGTCTCGACCGTGACTCTCGTCCTGATGGCGCTCTTCTATCGGGCGTTGGTGATGGACACGCTCGACCCGCTATTTTTGCGCCAGACGAGCGCTTTCGGCGAATTCACGCCTTTCCTGTTCCTCGGCTTGGTTGTGCTCAATCTCGTCGCAGGTTTTCACGCGCTTGGCACGCTGATGGCCGTGGGCGTCATGATGCTTCCCGCGGCGGCGGCGCGATTGTGGACGCGCGATCTCGCCGTCGCTTTGCCGCTCGCCGCGGCGATCGGCGCCCTCTGCTGTTACGGCGGTCTCGTCTTCTCCAATGAGACCAGCGCGCCGACCGGACCCGCCATAATTCTCGCCGCGGGCGTCATCTATTTTCTCTCGATGATCTTCGGCCGCGCCGGCGGCGTGTTGCGCCTAAGACGGCCGCGCCGGCATCTTGAAGGATAGACGATGTTCACACGACGCGACGCGCTGGCGCTTTCCCTCGCAGCGCTTGTTATGCCGGCGAAGGCGGAGGCGCAGAAAATTCCGGTTGTCGCCAGCTTTTCGATCATCGGCGATTTTGTCCGTCAGGTTGGCGGCGACCGCGTGTCGGTGACCACGATCGTCGGCCCCGACGGCGACGCTCACGTCTACGAGCCCAGTCCCGCGGATGGTCGTCGCATCGCGCAGGCCCGGCTTATTTTCGTCAATGGTCTCGGCTTCGAGGGCTGGCTCGACCGTCTGATCAAGTCGGCCAAGAGCAAGGGCGAGGTCGTCACTCTTGGCAATGGCGTCGCCGCGCGGAAGGATGAGGAGGGACAAGATCCGCACGCCTGGCAGGACGTCGGCAACGCAAAGGTCTATGTCGAGGCGATCCGGGAAGCGTTGACGACCGCCGACCCTGAGGGCGCCCAAACCTATAAGGCGAACGCCGACGCCTATCTCGCCAAACTCGACGCGCTCGACGCCGAAATCCGGCAAGCGATCGCCGCCGTTCCGAAGGAGCGTCGTCGAGTCGTCTCGACCCACGACGCCTTCGGCTATTTCGCCGCGCGCTACGGCGTCGAATTCATCGCGCCGCAGGGCGTTTCAACCGAGGCCGAGGTCAGCGCCCGCGATGTCGCAAGGATTATCGACGCGGTCAGGGCGCACAAAGTGGGCGCAGTTTTTATCGAGAATGTCGCCGATCCGCGCCTTGCCAAGCGCATCGCCAGCGAGACCGGCGCCCGAATGGGCGGCACGCTCTATTCCGATGCGCTGTCTGATGCGAAAGGCGATGGCGCAACCTATATCGACATGATGCGCCACAATGTGAAAGAACTGGCCAAAACCCTGGCGCCATGAGAGCGGCAGTCGGTCTTCGGCAGGTCGGTATTCGGACGACTGCCGATTGCCCACTGCCGACTGCCCTTCTCCGCAGGAGAAAGAATGACAGACAAAATCCCCGTCACGGTGATCACCGGCTATCTGGGCGCCGGCAAGACGACGCTGCTCAACCGCATCCTCACCGAGCAGCATGGACGGCGCTATGCCGTCATCGTCAATGAGTTTGGCGAGATCGGCATCGACAACGATCTTGTCGTCGGCGCCGACGAAGAAGTCTTCGAGATGAATAACGGTTGCATCTGCTGCACGGTGCGCGGCGATCTCATTCGCATTTTCGAAGGGCTGATGCGCCGTCGCGGCAAGTTCGACGCGATCGTCGTCGAAACGACGGGCCTCGCCAATCCTGCGCCCGTCGCGCAGACCTTCTTCATGGACGCTGACGTCAAGGAGGCGGCGCGGCTCGACGCGGTGGTGACGGTCGCCGACGCCAAATGGCTCGGCGAGCGGCTGAAAGACGCGCCGGAGGCGAAAAGTCAGATCGCCTTCGCCGACGTAATCGTCCTCAACAAAACCGATCTCGTTTCCGACGAAGAGCTCGAAGAAGTCGAAGGCCGTATCCGCGCGATCAATCCTTACGCCGCTTTGCATCGCACAGTGAGGTCGGACGTTCCCCTGCAGGCGGTCTTGGAGCGCAACGCCTTCGATCTCGACCGGATTCTCGAGATCGAGCCGGCGTTCCTCGAAGCAGAAGAGTCGGGCCATGATCACGACCATGCGCATCACGACCATGATCATGAGTGTGGCCCCGATTGCAGCCATGACCATGATGACCATCATCACGCACATGAGGAACATCACGCCCATCACGGCGGGATGAAGCATTTTCATGATGACGAGATGCATTCCATCTCGATCCGACACGAAGGCGCGGTCGACCCTGAGCGCTTCGTCCCCTGGCTCAATGACCTTATTCAACGCGAAGGCCCGGATATTCTGCGCAGCAAGGGAATCATCGCCTTCAAGAACGAACCTCGGCGCTTCGTTTTTCAAGGAGTCCATCAGATCCTCGACGGCGACTTGCAGCGAGAATGGAAGGAAGGCGAGAAGCGCGACTCTCGCCTCGTCTTCATCGGCAGAAAGCTGAAGGAACAGGAAATCCGCGAGGGCTTCGAGAAGATGGTCCTCGGGGCGGCTCACTCATAGGAAATGATCTCGCGCTCTTTTGCATGGACAACCTTCATGCGGCGCGCGTCCCCCGCCTTGCGGCGAATGAGAAATCGCGGTCGGCGCTTACGCACAATGCTCGCGCAGCGGCGTTGCGCGGAAGCGGCGACGACTTCTTCGGCCACGCCGTCGAGCGTCTGCAACTCGCCCTCCTCTTCGGTGACGCGGGGCAGTCCAAGCCAAGCCGACCAATGACGCCAGTCGGCGGCGACGGCGCCGCAGTCTTGAGTTTCGCCGAGAAGAATATCGAGGTCCGGGTCACTGTGCGCGAGCGATAGGACATAGCGCGGCGATCCATCTTCTCCCGGCTGCACGTCGAGGGCGACGCCGCAGTAGGCGCTGACAGGCACCGAGATGACCATGGCGACGCCACTCAAACGACGCGCGATTAACACGTCGTTTCGGGTCATTCGGACGCGGCGGGCGCCGCCGTCGGCGCGCCGATCGCGCTGAACGTAAACCTTTTCCTCGATCTTGCGCGCGGCGTCGGCTTCAATCATCGATGGCTCCTTACGGTTTGAAGTCTTTTTCGGCGCCCAACTTGCCGCAGCCTTCTCGCGAAGACGCTAAAAAGGCTGGTGAACGCCACGTAAATCATTGCTTTCTCGCGTGATTTAGGCGATGAGGGTGAAGTCCATGGAAATGAATTCGTTCAAATTGCTCCTATTCTGCGCAACGCGCCCGCTTGCGGGCGGCCAACGCCTCGCCTACTCCTCGCAATGATGGCCAAACAGGCGGAACTCGCCGCTTTTCTTCCTGAACTCGAGAGCGTCACGCGCAAGGCCGGCGACATCGCCATGGCCTATTTCCGCACGGGGCAGCGAACGACTGCCGCGGTTTCCTACAAGGGCGGCGGTTCGCCGGTCACCGAGGCGGACTTTGCTGTTGATCGTTTCCTGTTCCAGGAGATGGCGCGGATCGCGCCAGAAGCCGCGTGGCTCTCCGAAGAAAGCGTCGACACCGACGATCGACTTGAGAGCGACGCCTTGATCGTCGTCGATCCAATCGACGGAACTCTAGCGTTCTTGCGTGGCGACGCGCGCTGGTCGGTTTCCATCGCTCTGGTTGTTGGCGGCCGGCCAGTGGCCGGGGTCATCCATGCGCCGGCGCTTGGGGAGACCTATATCGGCGGCCGTGGGCTGGGCGCCTTTCTCAATGGATCTCCTCTCATTGCGCCTCAGCGCGCGGAAATCGCCGGCGCGGCGCTCGTCGCGCCTCGCGCGATGCAGGACCGGCTGGCCCGGTCGCCGCAAGGATTTGTGATGGCGCCGCGTACGCCTTCGCTCGCGCTGCGACTTGCCGACATCGCCTCCGGCCGGCATGATATTGTCGTCGCGGGACCCAATGCGCGCGACTGGGACATCGCCGCCGCGGACGTTCTCCTCGAAGAAGCGGGCGCCATGTTGAGCGAACCGGAAGGCGTTGCGCTCACTTATAATCGCGCGTCGCTTGCCCGCGACATGCTCATTGCGGCTCCTAATTCGCTCTTCGATGAAAGCCTCGCGCTGGCGCGAAAGGTCCTGGAAGGAAAATTATGAACAAGACGACGCAGGCGCCCTCGGTAAAGCATGAAAAGCAGCTGCTGCATCTCGTGTTTGGAGGAGAACTCGAGACGCTCGACGGCGTTACGTTTCGCGACCCGAGCAAGCTCGACATCGTCGGCATCTATCCAGATAACGACAGCGCGCTCGCCGCCTGGAAAGCGAAGGCGCAGTCCACAGTGGATAATGCGCATATGCGCTACTTCGTCGTGCATCTCTACCGGCTGCTCGATCCAGACGTGGAGGAGCTATAATCCGCGTTCCAAAATTTGCCGGTTTTGCCACGATATAATGTCCATTCCGGTTGGCCCGACGCGCGCGGAGAGGACGCCTTCGGATGGCTCGCGCGGACCGGAGCCCAGATAGCAGGAAACATGTCGCTTCTGAAATTGTATCGGCTGGCGACGATCACGGCGACGCCCTTCGCCAGCACGCTGCTCAATTGGCGCGCGAAGCTTGGCAAGGAAGATCCTGAGCGCCTTGCCGAACGCATGGGCGAGTCAAATCGCTCCCGCCCGCACGGACGACTCGTCTGGCTGCATGGAGCCAGTCTCGGCGAAAGCCTCTCGCTGCTGCCGCTCATCGACCGTTTCATTCAGCGCGGACTCGAAGTGCTCGTCACAAGCGGCACCGTCTCTTCCGCGCGCGTTCTTAGCGCGCGTTTGCCCGCCGGCGCCTTTCATCAATATGCGCCGCTTGACGCGCCTAAATTCATCGATCGATTCCTCGATCATTGGCGTCCCGACATCGCGGTCTTCGCTGAGTCGGAGCTTTGGCCCAATATCGTGACTGCGGTGCGCGCGCGCGGCGCGCCGCTCGTTCTCGCCAACGCCCGCATTTCGCGCAGATCGGCTGAACGCTGGCGCGCCATTCCGGGCGCGGCAAAATCCATCTTTGGCGCTGTCGATCTTTGTCTTGCCCAGGATTCTGATAATGCGGCTCGCTTTTTGGCGCTCGGCGCGCGTTGCGTGCGCATCGCCGGCAATCTGAAATTCGACGTGCCCCCGCCGCCCGCCGATTCCGCAAAACTTGCGGCGTTTAACGGCGCCATCGGCGCGCGCCCGGCTTGGGCGGCGGTCTCTACGCATCCTGGCGAAGAGGACATTGTGCTCGACGCTCATGTCGAGATGGCCGCGCAAACGCCGACGTTGCTGACGATCATCGCGCCGCGTCACCAGGAGCGCGGCGTGGAGATTGTCGAAGCCGCGCGCGCTCGCGGATTGAGCGCGGCGTTGCGCTCGCAGGAGAGCGAACCGCGGCGCGACGTCGACGTCTATGTCGTCGACAGCGTCGGCGAACTCGGTCTCATTTTCCGAAGCGTCGGCGTTGTCCTGATGGGCAAGTCGCTGCTTCCCGGCGGCGGACAAAATCCAATCGAGCCGGCGAAGCTCGGCTGCGCGATTCTTCATGGCCCCAATGTCGAAAACTTCACGGAAGTTTATGGCGAGCTTGCAACCGCAAAAGCTGCTGCGCGCGTCACAGACGCGGCTTCGCTGGCGCGGGCGGCGCATTATCTGCTCGCGGAGCCGGCGCGCATGCGCAAGATGGGACGCGCGGCAGCGGAAACGGTCGAGAAACTCGGCGGCGCTTCGCGCGGCATCATGACCGCCGTCGAGCCGTATCTCGCGCAAATGGCGGTCGCGCAGCAATGAGCGTCGCGCGCCCTCTCGCTCGTTGAAATGCGCGCGCCCGCGTTCTGGCGCGATGACTGCGCGATAGCGCGACTCCTGTCGCCGCTCGGAGCCGTTTATGGAGCCCTCGCCGGCAAGCGACTGATGCGCGAGGCGCCGCGCGCCAATTTGCCGACGGTCATGGTCGGCGGACTGACGGCGGGCGGAGACGGCAAGACGCCTCTCGTCCTCGCCCTCGCGGAGCGTCTCCAAGCGGTAGGCGAGCGGCCAGCGCTGCTGACGCGCGGCTATCGTCGGCAGCGTGGAGGATCGTCCCCGCTCGCTGTCGATCTCGATCGTCACAACGCAGACGACGTTGGCGACGAAGCGCTACTTCTTGCGCGCGTAGCGCCAACGATCGTCGGCGCCGACCGCATCGCGAGCGCAGGACTGGCGCAACGTCTCGGGGCGACCGTACTCATTCTCGACGATGGCTTTCATAGCCATCGCATCGCGCCCAACCTAACGATCCTCGCCGTCGATTCAAATTATGGCGCCGGCAACAGCCGCTGCATGCCCGCAGGACCATTGCGCGCGCCGCTCGACACGCAGCTTGCGGCGGCGGATCTGCTGGTCCTCATCGGTGGCGGCGCGCGCGGTCTGGACCTCGCCGCGCGCGCGAAGAAACCAATTGTCGCCGCGAATCTGACGCCCGATGCGCGCGCCGCCGAGGCGATGAAAGGGGCGCGCGTCGTCGCCTTCGCCGGCATCGCCCGGCCCGAGAAATTTTTCAATCTGCTGGAGGAATGCGGCGCCGACGTCGCGGCGAGGGTCTCATTCGGCGATCACCACCGATTTACGCCAAGCGATTATGAGACGCTGTCGAGGTTGCGACACGAGCATAACGCTCGGCTCGTCACGACTGAAAAAGATGCGGCGCGAATGGGCGATCAGATTGCGACGCTCGGCGTCGACGCCTTGCCTGTCACCCTCGTTTTCGATGACGCCGCCGTCCTGGATAAGGCGCTTTGCGGCTTGCTTAAAGCCGGCGACGAAGCGCGCGCTTAGTCGGGCTTCTTCACGCCAAGCCGCATCAGCTTGGCGTGCGGCCCGCTATAAGGCTCCTGCAGATCGACGTTCCAGTAGCGCAGATCTTCGAGCGGAATTGGCTCGCCGGTCACGGCGCATCTCACATAGGCGCCCGGCTTGCGCACGCGATATTCGCCGTCGAGATATTCGACGACGGCCTCGTCTGCGGGTTGAGGCTGGCGTTCATAGCGGTTCATGCGCGTTCTCAAGCCGTAGCGCCGGGGAAATGGACGCCCTACCAGGCGCCTGAGCGTCGTCACGAGCGACCTCATCGGCAGACTCGAACGCTCCCTTTCGGCGAGTTTCAACTCCCAAAACCATATCATCCGCAAATGCGCAAAGAAAAGCCCGCCAGGCTTGGGCGCGGCGGGCTTCGTCTCGTTTTGCCCGCGTCACCAGTAGACCTTGGCGCGGACCTCGAACAGATTGGGATGCGCGCCGGTATAGTTGGCGCCGAGTAAAACGGGGAATTGACCGCCGTTATAGAGGTTCAACGGCGCGACGATATTCATCACCCGCGTCCAATTGAACTGGAACGCGAAGCCCACGTCCGGGTACCAGTTTACGCCGAGCGTAAGATTTTGCTGACGGCCGCCGTTAATCCCGGCGTTGGCGATATATGTTCGCGCGAATGGATTGGGTGTGACGAGGGTCGTCAAAGCGAGGAGGTTATAAAGCGTGTTCCCGTTGTAGGGCCCATTGTTGAGGTCCACGGAGCTGAAACGCGCGGCCAATCCCCATGCGCCCCAGCCGCCAGCGCTGAGCGGATTTTTGATCTTGAGCTGACCGAAGGTCGCGCCGTTCTTGTCGTGGATGTCATAGGACTGGGCGCGTTCCTCGCCCGTGATCCAATAGGTGCCCTGGACGTAGTAACCGTCGAAATAGGCTGACCGTCCACCCGGATTGAATGGAACCTGGGCGCCAGTCACCGGGATGATGCCAGTTGCCGCCGCTGCCGAGGTCAAATACGTCGCTCGATCAATCGCGGATTGGTCGCGATTATAAATCGCCCCGAAATATTCGGCCTGAATGCCGAAGGGCCCGTGCGACGCCACGAGCTCCACGCCAAAGGCTTCCACGCTCTTAGTGCATTTGCCCGCGAAGGCGGAGCTGTTGAAGATGTTTTGCGGGATGGGTCCCACAATCGCGCCGCAGGAGAGATCCGGCGTGCCGATGAGACCCTGGCCGAGGATATTGGCTTCCGATCTGACGCGATTGCCCAACGCTAGAACACGATCGTCATTCGCCGCCGTGGAGTCGTTTGGCTGGTGATAGCGGCCAGAAGCGCCCACGTGGATGAGATCATGCTCATTGTGGATCGGCGCGTAGGTCAAGCGGCCTGTCACGTCGAAATACTGCCCGCCCCCGGTGGCTTGGAACCAAGTGGTGTTGGACGCGAAAGGACCGCCGCCGCCCACATTGGGGATATAAAGACGCGGAATTCCCCAGGTGGCCGGGTAACCGCGAGCCGGATTCTGGCTCGCGTCGCCGAAGCTGGTGCTGAAAATGCCGCCTTTGAAAGTCCAGTCGTCGCCGTAAGCGCCGGCTGCAAGGCCGATGTGGCGATCAGGCTGGAAGGTGTCGACGGCAAGCGAGCGCTCGATGAAGTCGCGATATTTTGAGGAATTGATCGCTTCGAGGCTGAAGGGCTCGAACATGCTGCCGACCATGACATAGGCCGGATCCTTGACGAAGGGCAGCGCGAACAGCGGGCTTTGAATGCCGAAATAGGCGTCGCGAATTCCGCTCAGCACCTGATTGTTGCCGGTTATCTGCGCGGTTCCGGCAAAATCATATTGCAGCTTGTAAAAGTAAATGCTCGCAGCCCTGCCCTCGACCTCCAGGCGAAGCTGTCGGCCGCCGACCTGGTTGTCGAAGCCGTTGAGCGGCAGCGCAATGCCGCCGCCATCGATCAAGATTCGGCCGCCGACTTTGAAGCTATATGCCTTGTCTTCCGTCTCGACGAAGAGGCCGTTCTTGAAGCTGATGAACACCGGCGGCGGCGGTGGCGGACCGGGCGGCCCTTTCGCCATCGCAGCGTTGGCGACATTCGTCGCGCTTTTGGCCTCCGCTTTCGCCGTAGCGCTTTTCGCCTCCGCCTTCGCTTGGCGCGCTTCCTGGCGAAGCTTGGCGATCTCCGCTTCCAGCTTACGTAGTCGCGCCTCTATGGCGGCGCCATCGGCCGCTTCTGCGCCGCTCGTGAAGAACAGCGCCCCGAGCGTCGCCAGGGCGAGTGGCTGCTTCGCCCGCCGAATAGCCAAGTCCAGCCTCGCGTCCCGTCTGGTTCGCCGGACAAATTGCGACTTAAACCTTAACGAATGACTACCGGGAGGCTTCTCACCTTCCGGCCGTGGGGCCAAGCCCGGCGATCGAGCAAAAGATCAGCGGAGATCATAAAGCGGAAACGCTCCATCAGCCGGAGAGTCCCCGTGGAGCTCAGTCTCAGTCGCAGTTCTTAAATTTCGATTCCTTGCAGCGCGTGACCATAGCTTGAGCCTTGGCAAGCGCTTCCGACGACAGGGTCTTGGCTGACATGTCGCGCACCGCTTTTTTTTCGGTATCGCCCATTGAGAGAGATTCCGTCGCAAGCTGCGTCCACATATAGCCGCGTAGCAGATCACGCTCGACGCCCTGTCCGGCGACATACATGTTGCCGAGATTCAACTGTGCGTCGGCGTCGCCCTGCTCCGCCGCAAGACGCAGCCATTTGGCCGCTTCCTTATAGTCCTGTGTGACGCCGGCGCCGTCATAATACATTGAGGCGATGTTCACTTGCGCCGCGGCCAGCCCCTGGCCCGCCGCCAGCAAATTCCACTTCATCGCCTCCTTGTAATCTCTCATGACGAACTGTCCTTCGAGATACATCGTGCCCAGGTTGAATTGTGCGGAGGCGTTTCCGTGATCCGCAGCTAGGCGAAGCCATCTCATGGCCTCCTTGGGATCGGCGGGAGCGCCCTTGCCCGTTAGATACATGGCGCCGAGATCAGCTTGCGCCCGCGCGTCTCCCTTTTCTGCGAGCGGTTTGAGTAACTTGAACCCGCTGGCGAAATCGCCGCGTCGCATCGCGCCGAGGGCGTTTTCATAGTCGTCGGCGTGCGCAGGCGCCGCGCAAGCTAATAGGAGAGACAATGTGATCGTGGCGACCGGCTTCATCATGTGAGTTCTTGTCCCTCGAGACGCGCAAACGCCCCCGGCGGGAACCGGAGGCGTTCGAAAAGATTAGACAGACAGAACGATCAGTAGTTCCACTGCAACTGCATTCTCAGCAGATCGGCCTGGAACTGCCGGTAGGGAGCGGCCACCGTATTGGTGCGGTCCATGTGAGAATAGATCGCCGTGAATTCGAGCTCCGGCAAGGGCTGATACTCGACGCCGACGTCCCATTCGTACACGCGACCCTGCGGCGCGTTGTTGTCGAATTTGAACCCGCCGTTGTAGTACTGCCATTTGACGAAGGGGAAATACACGCCGGTGCCGAAATCCTTGTCCTCATATTTATAGGTGGCTTCGACATAGCCGCCATTGAGGCTTCTCGCCTCGATAGCTGTCTGCGTCGCATTGAGCTTCGGCCCGACGCCCCAGTTCCATTCGGCGCGAAGACCGAAAGGTTGCGGATAGATGACGCCGGTGACCGCGACACGAGAGTCGCGAATGCCCTGGCCGCCATTGGCGACAGCCGGTCCCCAGCCGTTGAACGCGCCATAGACGCCCAACTGATAGTTTCCGACGTTGTTCCATCCGGGGCCGTTCACATAGGGAACAAAGCCTGATCCGATATTAGTGTACGGCGTGCCAAGCGGAATGAAACCGGCCCAGTTGGTCGCCATGCCCAAAGACGGCCTGATCGCCGCCGTGTAAGGCACGAAGCGTCCCGTGTAGCCCTGAACGCTCGCTTCAACCACCTGACCGTTCTCGAAGACGTAAGGATAAGTGAAGCGCGCGACGATATGCGTGCCCTTGTCGAGCTCGATGCGGTTAGCGCCTTGTCCGTTATAGACGCCGAAAGCGACCATGCCGTAATCGCCCGAGCCTTTCAGATTGTTCTTCACCAGATCGCGGAACAGATGCCGCATTTCTTTCGGCGTGTAGTAGAAGAACAGCCCGAGATCGCGTTCGTCCTTACAGCAGGTGTTGATCGCATCGGCGCGGTCGAGCGCCAGACGATTCTGCGAAGACTGCATGTTTTCGAAGCCGTAGGGAATTTTCGACTGGCCGGCGCGGACGCGGAATTCCTTGTCCTTGTCGAAGTAAATGTCGGCGTATAGGTCGCGAATCTGCGCGAAATTGCCGGGCGCGTTCGAGTAACTGCCGACCTGGACATAGCCTGGATAGGGAAAAACAGGATTGTAGAAATAATAGACGGCTTGAGCCTGGGGGTTGCCGTAAGCGGCGAAGGTCGGCGACGTCGAATTCGCGTTCGGAGGAGAACTGGCGAAGTCGTTCTGGAAATAGAGATAGAGATGATCGGAGACGTCGCCGCTCAAGATGATGCGGGCGCGGCGGATGAAGAAGTTTTGCCGGTCGCCGACCGAACGGTCGTTCGTCGTCCTGACATCATACCAAAACGGGCCTCCGCTCAGAATGTCGTTATAACGCATCTGCGTATAGCCGCGCAGGCTGAGCCTTTCGTACCAGTGCTGAGGCGGCGGCGGACCCGGGGGGAGCGCCGCCACATGCTGAGCCGCGGCTTTCGCCTCGCGTTTCGCGCGGGCCTCGTCAGCTTCGAGTTTGGAAAGGCGCTCTTTGAGCGCGCGGATTTCGGACGCGGTGTCAGCCGCGGCCGGAGCGGCCGAAGCCGTGGCAAATAAGCCGAACGCGGCGATGGCGAGCGCGCGTTGTCCAACTCCAAGTTTCATAGGTCAAATCCCCCGGTTAACTTTCGGGCGACAGTGAAGCCAAGGCTGGATGACAGAGCCGTGACAATTGGGGGGTGCGGCTCAGTGTGACATCACGAGAGGCTAAGCCTGTGGCGCCATCGCCACAGTTCAAACGGTCTTCGAAATTGTTTTTTCGGCGTTTCCGGCCGCCGTCGTCTGGGCTTAAACCTATAAGGTTGCTGACGAGTTCGGCCCCAGCGACCCAGGGGCCTCACTCATAAGCCCGCCGCGCGCAGCCGAACGACGCTGACGCCGCCGCCGCGTCGCTCAACGCAGATCTTGGTCGCGATGCGCTGTTGCAGCGAATCGACATGGCTGATCACGCCGACGCGCCTCCCCTGCCCCTGGAGAGTCTCCAAAGCGTCTATGGCGACGTCTAGCGTCGCAGAGTCCAGCGCGCCGAAACCTTCGTCGATGAACAGGGTGTCGACGAAGGAGTTGCGACCTTCGAGACCGGCCAGCGCCAGGGCGAGGGCGAGCGACGCCAGGAAGCGCTCTCCGCCCGAAAGCGAGCGGGTGGAACGGCGCTCGTCCCCAAGATCGCGATCGACGATCTGAAGGCCGAGCGAGCCGGCGTCGCCCGATCGCTCCAGGGCGTAGCGCGGCGCCAGCAACGCCAGACGCAAGTTCGCGAGCGCGACCAGATGCTCCAGCGTCGCCGCCTGGGCGAAACGGCGGAATTTGTCGCCGCTCGCCGAGCCGATCGCTTCATTGATCTCGCTCCAGAGTCTGGCGTTGGCGCGGGCGTCATTGAGCTCCTCCGCAAGGACCGCCGCGCGTCCCCGCGCTTCGTCGTCTTTCGCGCGCCGCTCACGGAGCGCGCCGAGCCGCGCCGACAATTCATCGAGGCGCGTTGCGATGCCCTTTTCCTGCGCGGCAAGTTCTTCGCGCGACGTCTGGGCAGGCGCGACAGCACGCGCGTCGTCAAGGTCCGCCTGCCGCGCCGAGACGGCGGCTTCGGCCGCGGCGCATTCGGCCTCTGCGGCTTGAACCGCACGCCGCATTTCCGCCTGCTCGTCGCGCGACATCGCAAGGAGAGACGCTGCGGTCGCCTCGTCGAATCCCGTGGCTCCAAGCGCCGCTACATAGGCCGCGCCCGCTTGCCCGGCGTGGATCGTCGCAACCTGTTCAGCGCTTGCACGAGCGGTAAGATGCGCCTCGCATGTGGCCCGCGCCTGCTGAGCTTCAGCGAGGCGTTCGCGCGCGGCGTCACGCGTCTCAATCGCCGCCCTGTGGCGACTCTCCATGCGCGCACGATGCACGGCCGTCGCTTCTCCTTCGAGAAGTCGCGCGCGCTCGTCGCGCGCCGCAGCGAGATTCTTTGCGCGCGCCTGATGCTCGGATTTTGTCTCAGCCTCGCGGGCCGAGGCGCCATCCGCTTCTGCGGCAAGGCGCTCAGCCTTCAGGCCGATCTCGGCGAGCGTCGCGGAAAGTTCATCCGATCGGACTTGCGCCTCGCGATAGCGGGCGCCCGCAGCTTCGAGCAGCCGGCGCACGGACGCCGCGTCATGGTCGAGATCCGCAGCCGAGACGTCGCAAAGCTGCAGATAAGGCGCAAGCGACCGATCAAGCGACTCGAGACGCTCGACGAGTCCCGCGCTTTCGGCTTGCGACCTCACGCGCGCTTCGCGCAAGGCTTCCAGCGATTTTGCGAGTCCCGCACGCTCGATTTGGCGCGCGTCGAGCGCCAGACGAATCGCGTCGCGCTCTACGCGCAGCCGATCCCGCTCTTCACGCAGCCGACGCGCAGCGAGGAGCTTTTGATTGCCGGCTTCGCGCATGCTCGCGACTGCTCCCGCCAGTTCTGCGAGCTGCGGCGAAGCAGATGCAACTGAAGTCGGCGGCGCATCTTCAGGCGCCAAATCGCGTGCGCAGTCGGCGCGCAGCAATGACGCATATTCCGTCTCGGCGCGCGCGCGGGCGACTTGCGCTTCTGCCGCCCGGCGTGAAGCTTCTCGGCGAAGCGCTTGCGCTTCCGCCGCACGCGCGCTCAAGGCGACAATCTGTTCGTCCAGCCTGCTGAATAATCGCCGCGACTCGTCTCGCCGCGCGCGCAAGGCTTCGATCAATTCGCTCGCCGCGTCACGCTCCTTGGCGAAGGGGTGTTCGCGCCCTCCGCAAACCGGGCACGGCGCATCGTCGCTTAGCGTCTCGCGCAATCGTAAAGCGTGTGGATCCGCCGCCGCGTCCGCCAGTTCGCCGAGACGCTCGGCGTCGGCGCTGTGCTCCGCATGTTGCGAGCGCTTTGCGCGCAGATCTTCTAGGCCTTGTAAAAGTGCAGCTTCGTCTTGCGCGCAGCGCACACTGTCCTGATGCGCCGATGCCGCTGTGGCCTCCGCGTCGTCATAGGCGCGCGCATATCTGCGCAAGCCTTCAAAAAGCTCCGCAGCGCGCGCGAGTTGGTCCGCGCGGGCGAGCGCCGCTGGTTCATCGAGCGCGACGAGCGCGCGATCACGCTCTTCGATCTGCGCTGTCAGCTTGTCATTGGCCGCTCGATCTTGCACATCTCGCGATTCAAAATCCGCAAGAGTCGCCTCGCTCCGTTTATGGTCGGCGATGGCCGATGCAAATGCGCGGTCGGACGCGCGCTTCCCCTGCGAAAGTTCGGCGCGCTTCGTCAGCCATTCCTCGATTTCTGGCCAGCGTTCACTTAGCGGCCGCGCCGGCGCGAGGCGCTCAAGGTCGGCGACCGCCGCCTCTTTCTCGCGTTGAACGCCAGCGAGTCGTTCAATCCTTTCGGCGCGTTCGGCGCGTTTCGCGTCCGCACAGCGCGCGGCATCCTCCGCGACGCTCCGCGCCTTCAATTCCTCCTGCGCCAAATTGGCGAGACGCGCGTCGAGCGCCGCCGCTTCGGTCCAGATCGGCGCGAAACGCGCGATCTCCATTTCCGCTACAGCGCTCGCCTCTGCCGCTGACCGCGCCCGCGCTTCTTCAACGATGAATTCTTCTTGCGCCGCGTCAGCCTTCGTTCGGGCCTCTATGGCTACGCGCGTCGCCTGTTCTTTGGCTTCCTTGGCGCGGCGCATTTCGTCGCGCGGCGCGCGCAGCGGTTCGACGCATGCAAGCGCTGCAAGCGTCTCACGCCGCGGCGCCACAGCTTCCAGCCCGCGTAAGGCTGCTTCCCGCCCCGACATCGCCTGCGTAAGCTTTACTTGCGCCTGCGCCAGCGCATCGAGTTTTCCAAGCGTCTCAAGCGTTACAGCGCGCTGCACAGCGACCTTCGCGCGTTCCGCTTCGATCGCGAGAAGCTCGGCCTCAATCGAGCTGCGCTGCTCTTCCGACATCACGCCATCCTCGGCGAGGCGGCGTTCGACAAGCGTCGCCGCCTGTTCCGCTTCGCGCCAGCGCTCATAGGCTCGCCTCGAAAGCGCGCCATAGATTTCGGCGCCTGTGATCTTTTCTAAAAGTTCGGCGCGCTCCTTCGCGTCGGCGCGCAGAAAGGCGTCGAATTCGCCCTGCGCCAAAAGCGCGGTGCGGCGAAACTGGTCGAAGGTGAGATCGGTCAGTTCGACGACGCGGGCGTTGACGGGCTCTATGCCGCTCTCAATCGCCGCGATGATCTCGCCCGCCTCGTCGATGCGCCATAGCGAACGCCCGCGCTTTTGCAGCGCGCCCGCCGCTTTGCCGCGCGCGCGTTGAAGATCGCAGCGCGCCCGATAACGCAGTCCATCCTTGCCGATGAAATCCACCTCGGCGAAGCCGCGTCCGGCGCCGCGACGAAGGATCGCGCGCGGGTCGCCTGCGCCTAACGTCTCTCCGGAAGGGTCCGGCGCGCCTTCGCTTGCGCCGGCTGCGACGACGCGCGGGAATTTATCGTAGAGCGCGAGACAGATCGCATCGAGAATGGTCGACTTGCCCGCGCCGGTTTCCCCGGTGATGGCGAAGAGGCCCGCGGAGCGCAGCGGCTCGCTATCGAAGTCGAGCGTGAAGCCTTCCGCGAGACTGGCGAGGTTGGCGCCTCTGATCGCCAGGATGCGCAATGTCACGCCTCCTGCAGAAGACGCTCAAAACAGTTGAAATGATCGTCCGTCGGGGCCACGCCATGGGCCTGCTCGTAAGCGTCTCGAAACAAATCGCTGGGCTTGCGTTCCGCAAGTCGCAGCGAAGCTGGCGCCGTAGCCTGCGCTTGTGGGCGCTCGACGCTGGTCGAAACGACACGCAACGGAAATTTTTCGCAAATGGCGTCGATCTCGGCTTTCAACCCAACGGCCGGCCCATCGACCTTGATCGCGAGATGCGCGAAGGGCCATGCCTCGATCGGCGCCGAGGCGTTCAGGGCGAGCGCTTCAAGCGCTGAGTCAAGTTGAGCGATGGACAGGGCGCCACGCGACGGTACGCGCAAATGAGGGACGACACGTTTGAAGGCGGCATGTTCAATCGCGACAACGCCGGCGTCATCGATCTCCACTATGCTGACGCCATGCGCATAATCGATCTCGGTCTTCGACATCGGAATGAGCGAACCGGAATAGCGAATTGTTTCGCGACCGACCCACTGAGAGCGATGCAGATGGCCAAGCGCGACGTAAGCGACGTCGGGCGGAAAGATGTCTGAAGGAACGGCATGTTCGCCGCCGATGAGGATCCGTCGTTCGGAGCCTTCCGATTCGAGCGCGCCTAAAACGTGAAGATGGCCGGTGACGATGAGCGGCGCGGTTCCGATCTCCCGCCGCGCGCTTTCGACCGCCTCGCGGTAGGTCTCGCGGACGGCGCCGACGGCGCCTTCGCTCATGACAGGCAAATCCGCCGCGCGTGGATAGGGCAAGGCGAGCAGATGCGCGCCGATGCGGCCGCTCGCATCGCGGATCGGCGAAAGATGCGCGCGCGCGTCGAAGGCGCCATCGCGTCGCGCGAAGGCGCCGATCGACATGACCTCCGCCATCTCGAACAATGCGCGCGGCGCTTCGAGCCGCGCCGCTGGATCATGATTGCCGGCGACGAGCGCGATGCGCGCATGCGGACAGGCGGCGCGCAAGTCGCGCAACGTATCGTAGAGCAGCCGCTGGGCGTCGGCGGACGGATTAAGGCTGTCGAAAACGTCGCCCGCCACGATGACGGCATCGACAGCGCGCTCCTTCGCGATGGCGACGAGTTGCGCCAGCGCGGCGCGGTGCTCTGCTTCACGCGACCAGCCCTGCAGAGTCGCGCCCAGATGCCAGTCGGCCGTGTGAAGAAGGCGAATCACTCCGTAAGTAGGCAACAGGCCGACAGGCTCGGGCAAGCCGCGGCGCCATATAGGCGCGGCGTCCGGATCAATTAATTTGGCGGGAACAAGCGCGGCGGCGGCGGCGGCGACAGATGATGATTAATTGATACGCTAGCCTTCATAGTTGAGCTTGTCGCACAGCAAAGCTTATAGGCTTCAAATTACGCTCAGACTGAAAGTTTTATTTCTAAAACAACGATTTGTTTGTGATTTTCCTTCTCGAAACTCAAGGGTTTACGTCACCGCCCGCGGATGTCAGGGGCCTTCACAACACTGTCGTCCTGCCTGTAAAATATGCGGCATCGCAAAGGGCTGGACCTTGGCGCGGTCCGCGAGGCCCCTTCTCTATCGGAGAGGCTGCCAGGGTGACCGTTCACTTTCGTCAACAAACTGTTTCGCCACAGGCCTGTCCGGCGCTTGTGCTCAACGCCGACTATCGGCCGCTGAGCTATTATCCGCTTTCTCTTTGGGGTTGGCAGGACGCGATCAAGGCAGTGTTTCTTGATCGCGTGAACATCGTTTCGGAATACGACAAGACCGTCAAAAGCCCCAGCTTTGAAATGCGATTGCCGTCCGTCGTGTCGCTCAAGGAATATGTGCGGCCGACGCGTCAGCCGGCGTTCACGCGATTCAATGTATTTCTGCGCGACCGCTTCACCTGCCAATATTGCGGCGAACATGAGGAACTGACGTTCGACCACGTCATTCCGCGATCGAAAGGAGGCGCGACGACGTGGGAAAACGTCGTCGCGGCGTGTTCGCCCTGCAATTTGCGCAAGGGGGACCGCCTTCCGAAGGAGGCGCACATGTCGCCGGCGCAGGCGCCCTATCAACCCTCCATCGCCGATCTTCATCGCAACGGCCGGCTCTTTCCTCCAAATTATCTGCACGAAAGCTGGATGGACTATCTCTACTGGGATTCGGTGCTCGAACCTTAAAATCGCGGCGTTCCCTTCGAGGTGGCTTTCGTGATTCGCCGCATCATTGTCATGGTTTTCGGTTTCCTTATCGCGGTCAGCATCGGCGCCATCTTTCTTTTCATTTCCGCGCTTTTCGACCCCGCAACGCGGGAAGCGGGCTTCTCAGCCGCGACGGCTGGCCTATTCGCCTTCCTCGAACAGGATGTCCCCGAGGCCGGATTGAACGATCCTTTCACGACATTCGGCTTCATCGTTTGGGCGATCATTATCGCCACTTGCGCGGCGCCCCTCGCCGTCGCGGCGTTGATCGGAGAAATTGCCGGCGCACGCTCGCTTGTCTGGTATTCCGGTGTAAGCGCCGCGCTTGCAGGCGCATCGCCATGGATCGCTCGCGCCGCAATGGGTCTCGATCGCGCTCGCGAAGCGAGCCCGCTAGAATTGCGGATCGCGCTATTGTTTTTTCTCACCGGCGCAGTGGCGGGAGCAATCTACTGGCTCATTGCGGCGCGCGCTTAGTAGATGGCGCGATCGAAACGAACAGTTCGCCGAAGCTAAGCCCACGGGCGTCGAAAGCATCGACGATGTGGCGATATTGCGATTGTTCGCCCCAGCGCGCGAGAGCCGTTTCGAGCGGGTCGCATGAATGCGACGTTCCTCGCGCCAATGCTTGGCGCCCCAAAATCCCCTGATTTTCTTGGACTCTGAAGGGAGCCAGGATTGACGCCCCAAGCCGGAAATGCTCATAACCTGACATGGCAGACTACCATTCTCTGATCGCCAGGGCGGTCGCCGCTCTGCCGCAGTCGACGCCTGACACGCGCCAGGCGGTTTATGAACGCGCCCGCAAAGCGCTGTTCAATCAATTGCGCGGCATCCAGCCGCCGGTCGCCGAAGCCGACATCGCCGCAGAAGGTCGCGCGCTGGAAGAAGCAATCAAGCGAGTCGAAACCGAGCAAGCCGCAAAGGACGCGCAAGCGCCGCGACCTCAAACCACAACGCAACGCGCCCAACAGCCGGCGAGAACCGCCAAACCCGCCGCGCGCGCCACAATTGAAGGCGAAGACGAATCTTGGCGAAAGACGCCATCTTCTCACACTGCGAACGAAGAAGAGGCCCTGCCCCGCGAACCGCAAAGGCCTCCGGCGCCGTTGCCGCCCGCGCCGAAACCGCAGCGCTCGAAGCGCCTCATGTTTTCGATCGCCGGCGTCGTCGTCGCGCTTGTCGCGGTCGTGGGAACGCTCGCCTGGCAACTGCGCGAACGGCCCGAAGATTTGGAGAAGCTGAAACCGGAGCAGTCGAGCGCCAGCGGACCTGAAGCCGGGAAGATCAACGATCGCGTGGGAGCCGGAGGGGAAACGGTCAAAACTCCGCTCCCGCGCGCTCCCGCCGTGCCTGTGGCGCAAAAGGCGGAAATGTGGGTCGGCTCACTCACTGAACCCACAAAAGTCGACAGGATCTACAACGGCTCCGCCGTCTGGCGGCTTGAGAACGTCGGCGGACCTGGCGAACCCGTGGGATCGGCCATCCGCGGCGACATCGATATCCCCGACGCGAAACTGAAGATGACGCTGCTGTTTCGCAAGAACACCGACGCGACGCTTTCCGCCTCGCATACGATCAACGTGTCGTTCACGGTTGCGCCCGGCAGTCCAATCGGCGGCGTTAAAGCGATCGGCCCCATTCAAATGCGCCGCTCCGATGCACAGTCGGGAGAAAAGGTCGCGGGGATTCCGGTGCCAATCACCGAGAATAATTTTCTCATCGGTCTGATGCGCGGAGACCGCGAGTCACGCAATCTTCTCCTGTTGCGGTCGCTGATGGCTATTGATCTGCCGATGCAGCTCGCCGATGGGCGCGCAGCGACGATCAATATGGAAAAAGGCGCGTCCGGCGAACGCGTTTTCGCCGACGCTATCGACGCGTGGGGGAAGTAAATCCAAGCCTGCTTTAGGTTTGCGGCGCCAAATTCATCACATGACCAGCGTCAGTTTCTTCGCCGCCCGAGTCACGCCCGTATAGAGCCATCGCGCCCGATGTTCGCGGAAAGCGAAGGATTCGTCGAAAAGCGTCACGTCGTCCCATTGCGAGCCCTGGGCTTTGTGCACGGTGAGCGCATAGCCAAAATCGAACTCATCCGAATCCTTGCGCAACGCATAGGGCACGTCGCTTTCGGCGCCGAATAATTGCGGAATGACCGCGACGCGCTGAAACTTCGCGCCTTCGCTTTCTTCCGGCGTCACGAGCATTCTCACCTTGCCGCGGCGCAGCGCGCCGGCGCTCTTCACCGTAAACAACGCGCCGTTTAAAAGCCCCTTCTTGCGATTGTTGCGCAAGCAGACGAGCTTCTCGCCAGACTGCGGCAAGTCGCTGGTAAAGCCGCGCAACTCACGCAGGCGCGCGTTATAGGCGCGCCTGGTCTTATTCAATCCGACGAGCACCTGGTCCGCGCCGGTGACGAGCGCGGGATCGAGCGAGTCGCGGCGAACGACTCGCGTCTCTCCAAAGACGCCTTGCTCAACGCCCTCGCCTGCGCGGATCGCCATTGAAAGGCGAATAATCGGGTTGTCCGCCGCCTGACGATGCACTTCTGTCAGCATCACGTCAGGCTCGGCTTCGGTGAAAAAGCCCCCGCCTTTGACTGGCGGCAATTGCGCCGGATCGCCGAGCACGAGAACTTTTTTACCGAAGGAGAGAAGATCGCGGCCGAGCTCTTCGTCGACCATCGAACATTCGTCGATGACAATGAGCTTCGCATGCGCCGCGTCGCTGTCGTCGTTGAGAACGAAGGAAGGCTCTTCGGTCTCTGTATCGGTCGCGCGATAGATGAGACTGTGTATCGTGCGCGCGTCCTTACATCCCTTGGAGCGCATGACCAGCGCCGCCTTGCCGGTGAAGGCCGCAAAGGCGACGTGGCCGTCGACATGTTCGGCGAGATGGCGCGCAAGCGTCGATTTGCCGGTTCCAGCGAAGCCGAAAAGGCGAAACACCTGGGGCGCCCGCGGCGTTTCGAGCCAGCGCGCGACGGCGATCAGCGCTTGATCCTGTTCGGGCGTCCAGACGGGCATGGGCTGCGGAGTCGAATCGAGATGTTACGATGGCGGAGGCGACGCCGGCGAACAAGCGCCAATATCCACCCTGTCAGGCGCTGAAACCCGCGATCAGCAGCGCGCCGCCAAGCGCGAAGGAGACGAGCGCAAATACGGGATAGCGCTTTTCGTAATCCATTCGAGAAAAGATTTCGCGCACTGTCTGTGGCGGCAGAAACAGGGTCAGCGACCCGCTGATCAACGTGAGCCAGCCGACAGCCGAGACCAGCGCCGCGGCGGCTTCGCTCCAAATGTCGTGTCCGATCACAATGGCGAGGCCGATCGCCAGCCGTATCATGCCGATGAAAGCGATGGCGACCGGCTCGCGCGAGATGCTCTCGATCATCTGCAGCGCGACGTCCCTGCGCACCAACATCCAAGCGGACATGATCAGAGCGTAAGCGCCGATCAGCTTTGCAAGAAAAAGAGTAAGCGGCGTCATCAACGCCTCCTTGCCGAACGGCCTTTATACCGCCGAGGAATGGCGGGCTGGCGAAGTCTGCAAGTAGGCGTCAAAGGCGGCGGCGACAAGCCGAACGAAAGGCTTTCCGCGTTCGGTGACGTGTACATGCCTTCCTTGCATGTCGACGACGCGGTCGTTCCACAGCGCATCGAGCGACGGCTGCGCCGCGTCAAAAAAATCTTCCGCATAGCCGTGGCGCGCAGCCAGGGCGCCATAGTCGACCTCGAAATCGCACATCAGCCGTTCGATAAGATCGGCGCGGGCGATATCCTCGCGTGAGCATTCGACGCCACGCGTCGTCGCGAAACGTCCTGATTCTATCGCACGCCGCCAGCCCGCGAGATCGGTCGCGTTGCCGACGTATCCTTGCGGAAGACGCCCGATCGAGGAGACGCCAAACGGCAACAGCGCATCGGCCGCGTCGATCGTGTATCCTTGAAAATTTCGGCGCATGCGCTTTTCGCGCGCGGCGATCGCCAGCGGATCGTCTGGGCGTGCGAAATGATCGAGCCCGATCGCCTCGAAACCTGCGTCTTCGAGCGTGTCGCGCACGGCGGCCGCCTGCGCCAGCCGCTCGCCAGCGCCGGGCAGCGCTGCTGCATCGATCAGCTTCTGGTGCGATTTGAACCAGGGCACATGCGCATAGCCAAAGACTGCAAGCCTCTGGGGGTCGAGCGACGCCGCAAGCGATGCGGTGCGCGCCGCGTCTTCGACGCTCTGCTTCGGCAGCCCGTACATCAGATCGAGATTGATCGCCGTGATCCCGGCGCCGCGCAGCAATTCCACCGCGCGCGCCACTGTCTCATAGGGCTGTATACGGCCTGACGCCTCCTGCACATGCGCGTTGAGGTCCTGCACGCCAAGTGAGGCACGGTTGACTCCGACGGCGGCAAGCGCCTCAACGAGGTCGGCATCCAGAATGCGCGGATCGAGCTCGATCGCATGCTCCGTTTCGTCGGAAAGTTCGAAATGGTCGCGCAGAACTGAAACGATCGCTGTGAAACGTGAAGGCCCAAGAATGCCAGGCGTGCCGCCGCCCCAATGGATGCTCGTGACGCGCCGTGCGCGCGTCGCATCGGCCATTAGGGCGATTTCGCGCTTGAGCGTCTGCGCGTAAGACTCAAGCGGCGCGTCCTGGCGCACGGCCTTGGTGTGACAGCCACAGTAAGCGCAGATCGCCGTGCAGAACGGCACGTGGAAGTAGAGGGAGAGCGACGCGTTCGGGTCGAGACTCGCGAGCCACAACCGCGCCTGCGCATCGCCGATCGACTTGGAAAAATGAGGCGCGGTGGGGTAGCTCGTGTAGCGCGGCGCGGATCGTTCGGCCAAAGCCAGCGACGCTGGGTCCATCCTTTTGACTCCCTCGCCGCTTCGCGGCGTGGCTCAAATTGATAGCGCGACGCCGCTTGCCGCGCAAAAGCGACGCCTGCCGCACTTTGACGCGGGTCTCTCGCGAAATCGGCTTGGCCGGCAGCCTCGAACAATGCAGACTGCGTTTGATTTTTACAAAGAGCGAGGAGCAATGGCGCAAATAGCGATATTTTTCTGGCGACGGCCGCACTTGCTGGGGTTCTGCCTTATCGCCGCTGCGAGCGTCTCCGCGCCGCTCGCGCTTGCCGCGGGTTCGATAGACGCCGCCGGCCGCTATTCGATTCTCCGCGAGGGAGACAAGGACACGGGCTGCATGCTGACGCTCGATTCGCGCGTGCGGGGCCGCGCCGGATTGAAGGCGCAACTCGCTCCGGCCTGCCGCGACAATGGCGTCGTGATTTTTGATCCGATCGGCTGGGGACTTGATCGGGGACGGCTCGTGCTCACCGCCCGCAAGGGGCACAAGGCGCACTTCGACAAGGACGCCTCCGGCGTCTGGCGACGCGACGCAAAGGAAGGAAAGGCGCTCGGCCTCAAGCCGCTATAACGGGAAAAAAAGCCTCCCGGATTGCTCCGGGAGGCTCTACGCCCGTCGCCGTGCGAGAGGGGCGGGGTGCCGGCGACGGATAGCGTGACGCGATCGTCGACTAATTGCAGACTCGTACCCGGCGATAGTCGACGACCTCGCCCCGCTGACCAAGAATAGGCTCCCGTAGGAAACGGCACTCGCCGTATCCATAGTAGGCGTCGGCGTGATCGGGCCAGGAACCGACGTTTGGCGCGAACCATGCCTCCGTGCCATCGTCGAAAGGGTCATAGCCGTGACCAAAGCTTTCGCTTCGACAGGGAGCGCAGCTGCGACGCCCCTCATCGTCCCACGCCGCGGCCGGAAGGGCCGTGAGCGCCAGAACGAAAGCGAGGGCGAAAGGCTGTCGCGACATATCTGGCTCCCTCGGAAGCGCCGGCCGTCTCCTTGCGCTTCACCCGCATAAGATGACGCAAGCCGTCTGAACTGGACATGGCCGCGGCATTCATCCGTCAGTCAGCTTTGCGGCGACGGCACGGCGATTGATTTTACCTGTTTACATTCGGGCGGCGCCGCCCGAACGCGTATCATATTCGTCCAAATCAATCATTTTCTTGTCTGCGCCGTTTCAAAAAGGGACATCTTGCTAAGGATTCCTTATCGGCACGGCGGGCCAATTTCCCGAAAAATCAGTGTGCAACCTGCCTTCAGCGGAAGAGCGGCCCAAACGGCCCGAGTTAGCACGCGATCTGCAGAATAACGTGATATTGCGCTAGTTTGCGTCAAATTGGAACGCGCGGATGTTGTCGAAGCTTATGCGCATTGCGCCTTCGGCCACGCTGGGCGCTCCGGAGCAGGCAGGCTCCGACGCAAATCGGCGCAATCCCTTCGCCAGCAAGCGGTAGGTCAAGGTGCCGCTTTGGCCAAAAACTGGGGATTAGAGCGCTAATGTCGATCGCCAATCCAAAAGAAATGATGAAGCCCTTCGTCGCGTGCGCCAATGGCGAGGACGTCGAACATGAAGCGTCGTCGCAAGAAGACGGTTCGCGCGGGACTCTCACCCGCGAGGACATTGCGCTGGCCATCCACCGCAGGATCGAAGGCATGTCCCGCAGGGAAGCCAAGCGCCTGACCGACCTTGTGCTCGAGGAGATGGCGGCGACGCTCGCGTCCGGCGAGTCGCTCAAGCTGCACGACTTCGGGTCTTTCCTCGTGCGCACGAAACGCGAGCGCGCCGGCCGCAATCCACGCACTGGCGAACCGGTCCCGATCGAAGCGCGCCGCGTCATCACCTTCAAGGCGTCGCCGAATATGAAAGCCGCCATCAATGGCAAGCTTCCCCTGACCAAGGTCAAGAAGCGCGCCCGCGGCCGCCTTGCCCGTCAACATACAGGAGCCGACCTCGTAAGAGCGTCAGCCCCGTGAATTCACGGTAGTCCGCCCTCCTCCCTGTGAGCGGACCTAGGGCCCGATCGTTCGCCGTACGCCCCGGCGGACAATCGGGCCCTCTATTTTTATGGCAGGGCGGCGCGATTGAGCTTGCCGTTGGCGTTGCGAGGAAGCGCGTCGAGAAACACGACCGCTCGCGGACATTTGTAGGCCGCAAGATGCGCACGGCAGTATTCGAGGACTGACGCTTCGTCGTGTTTCGCGCCGTCGCGCGTGATGACATAGGCCTTGATGATCGTTGCGGTTGCGTCACGGCCCGGCCGCTCGGCCGCCGCCGCCTCGACAACGCCGCTAATCTCAAGCAACCGCTTCTCGACTTCGGCGGGCGAGACCCGATAGCCGCCAGCGTTCATGACTTCATCGGCGCGGCCGTGGCGCCACATGTAGCCGTCAGCGTCGAACTCGACGAGATCGCCGGAGACGAACCACTCGCCACGAAATGACTCGCGTTCCTCCTCCGGACGATTCCAGTAGCCGAGCATCATCCCGGGGTCGTCGCGCCGAACGGCGAGAAGGCCCGTTTCGCCCGGCTCAAGCGGGATTTCGCCGCCCTCCTGCGGCAGGGCCGCGACCACCCTGCCCGGCTGCGGCTTGCCGGGCGAATCCGGACGCACCGGCGTCGTCGGTCCGCTGGAGACGAAAGTCGAAATTTCGCTCATGCCAAACGCTTCGAAAATGTCCTTGCCCGTACGCGCGCGCCAATCCGCCAGCAGGCTCGACGGCAGCGCCGCGCCGGCGGAGAGCGCGTGACGCAGACTCGAAAGATTCGCGCTCTCCGGCGCGCCATATTTGAGAATCTGCCGAAAGACGCCGGGCACGGCGGCGAAGATCGTCGCGCGATAGGTTTCGATCAGACGCGGCCAGGCCGCAGGGTCAGGATGCCCATTGTAAAGGACCGCGCTTGCTCCCGCCGACAGCGGATCGACGACGCCGACGCCAAGCGTGTAGGTCCAATTGATTGCGCCGGCATGCAGCATCACGTCGCCGGGACCAAGGCCCGTCCAATGTTCCCGCATCGGCCTGCGGCCCCAGGCGGCGCGATGAGCGTGCAACACGCCTTTGGGCCGGCTCGTCGTGCCGGAGGTATAAACGAGATAGGCGGGATCGTCGGCGGCCGTGTCGACGTAGTCGGGCATAGGCGCGCTTTCGGCGAGCCGCGCCAGATCGGCGCCGCGCAGAATATGGAAATCGCCGCTATGCGGCTCGCTTTCGAAGGATGCGCCGAGCGCCAGCACTGAGGCGCCGCAATCGCGCGCCATGAACTCGGCCTCTTCGAAGGTCAGCTGAGAGGATGCGAGGAGCGCCACATAGCCGGCCGCGATCGACGCGAAATAGGCGAGCGCCGCATTGGCCTCATTGCCCATACGGATCATCACGCGAGCGCCCTGCGGCAGGCCGAGGTCGCGCAGGCCCGCCGCCAGGCGTCGGACTTTCAGATCGAGCTCGCCATGACTCCAACGCTGCGCGCCGGCGTCGCCGACAATGGTTAGCGCCGTTGCGTCTGGCCGTAGCCGCGCATTTTCGGCGAGGCAATAGCGGGCGAGATTGAAGCGCGGCGGAACGGGTTCGAGCATGGCGGAAGCATTCGAAGACACGCCATCTTCTTGCATTTGACGCCATGCCGGGGCAAGTCCGACACGCGGGGCCGCGCACGTTCCGCCATGGTTTACGAGGATTAAGGAGAGCGCGCTGATGTGGTCGCGCCAAGGTCTATCGAGCCATCAATCGCGCCGATCTCCGCGCGTGCGCTATCGTCACTGGATCTTCAAGCTTCCCCTGGCGCGAAATTACCGGGGAATGGTCGTGGGACGAACGATCCTCTTTAAGGGCGACGAGTCGGAAGTTTCACGAACGCTCTTTCAGCATGAGCTCCTCCACCAGGAGCAGATCGATCGACACGGCATCGCGCGCTTCTATTTCATCTATCTTCGCGACTATCTGGCGAACCTCTGGCGTTTGCGCAATCACGACGCCGCCTATCGAAATATCCCATTTGAAAAGGAGGCTTTCGAACGCGAAAGCGAAACGGGCGAAGACGACGATCACGCCTATCCGGCGCGCCGTTCAATCTCTTCCATATCGGCGTCGGTCAATCCGAAATGATGGCCGATCTCATGCACGAGCACATGGGTGACGATTACTTCGAGCGTGTCGTCGCTATCAGCCCAATAGTCGAGTATCGGCCGCCGATAGAGCCAGATCATGTTGGGCTGCTCGCCCGTCTCCGAGAGATGAGCGCCAAGCGTCAGGCCGCGCCCGCGAAAGAGACCCAATAGATCGAACTCGCTTTCGCATTGCATGTCGTCGAGCGTTTCCTCGTCGGGAAAGTCCTCGACGCGAATGACGAGTCCTTCGCAGAGGCGCGTAAAGCGGTTCGGCAAAGCGGCATAGGCCGCGTCCGCGAGCGCTTCGAAATCCTCGAGCGTCGGCGGTTTCAGCCGGCTCCATTGCTGTTCCGTCATAGTCGCTCACCGCAACGCGCGAAACCGCGCGACTGCCCAGGAACAATCGGCGGACTGCAATGTTCAGGCAAGGGTATTGTTGGAGGAGACCTCTCATGAATAAACTATTGATCGCGGCGCTTGCGCTTGGCGCAGCTAGTTTCGTGAACTCCGCAATTTCGGCGCCCGCCATCGCACGACTCACGCCCGCCGATGAAGCCCTCGTGCAGAAGGCGGACGATCGCGACCGGGACTTGAAAGACGATCGAAACGACCGCCCCGGCTATTGGGGCAGAAATCCCTCATGGCGCGACACACGTCCCTGGAGCGACGACGAGTGGCGCCGCGGCCGTGATTGGGATGACAACCGCCCCGACATGGACGATCACGACTAGGCCGGCGTAGGCGTTCGTGTTAGCGGACCCTATTCTCTCAGCGCCAGTTCCGCACGTCGACGAAACGCCCGGCGATCGCGGCAGCCGCCGCCATCGCGGGCGAAACGAGATGCGTCCTGCCTTTAAAACCCTGGCGACCTTCGAAGTTGCGGTTTGAGGTCGAGGCGCAACGCTCGCCGGGCGCCAGTCGATCCGGATTCATCGCCAGGCACATTGAGCAGCCGGGCTCACGCCATTCAAAGCCGGCGGCTGCGAAGATTTTGTCGAGGCCTTCCGCTTCCGCCTGCGCCTTCACGAGACCAGAGCCAGGCACCACCATCGCGTTGACGCGATCGGCGACCTTCTTGCCCTCCACCATCTTCGCCGCGGCGCGCAGGTCTTCGATGCGGCCATTGGTGCAGGAGCCGATGAACACGCGATCGATCTCGATGTCGGTCAGACGCTCGCCGCCCTTTAGCCCCATGTATTCGAGCGCACGTTCGATCGCCGCCCGTTTTTGCGGCGTCTTCGCGCTTTCGGGCGTCGGCACGAAACCGTCAATCGTCGCGACGTCTTCTGGCGAAGTCCCCCAGGTCACGATCGGCGGCAGCTTGCTTGCGTCGAGCCTGACGATCTTGTCGAAATGCGCGCCCTCGTCGGTGTAGAGCGTCTCCCAATATTTAAGCGCCATATCGAAAGCTTCGCCCTTCGGACCTTTCGGGCGATCCATAAGATAGGCGAAAGTTTTCTCGTCCGGCGCGACGAGGCCGGCGCGCGCGCCGCCTTCGATCGACATGTTGCACACGGTCATGCGGCCTTCCATGGAAAGGTCGCGGATCGCCTCGCCCGCATATTCGATCACATGTCCCGTGCCGCCGGCAGTGCCGATCTCGCCGATGATCGCGAGGATGATGTCTTTCGCGGTGGCGCCGTCGGCGAGCTTGCCATCGACCTGCACCAGCATATTGGCGGCTTTCTTCTGGATCAGCGTCTGGGTCGCCAGCACATGCTCGACTTCCGAGGTGCCGATGCCATGCGCGAGCGCGCCAAAGGCGCCATGGGTCGATGTGTGGCTGTCGCCGCAGACGATCGTCATGCCGGGCAGAGTGAAGCCCTGCTCCGGACCGATGATATGCACCACGCCCTGACGCTTGTCGTGCTCGTTGAAATATTCGACGTGGAACTCGCTTGCATTGATCGCGAGCTGTTCGACCTGCGCCTTGCTCTCGGGGTCTTCGATCGGCAGCGAACGGTCGGTTGTCGGCACATTATGGTCGACGACGGCGAGAGTCCGTTCCGGCGCGCGCACCGACCGGCCCGCCATGCGCAAGCCTTCGAACGCCTGCGGACTCGTCACCTCATGAACGAGGTGGCGATCGATGTAGAGTAGGCATGCGCCATCGTCCTGGCGGTCGACCACATGGTCGTCCCAGATCTTGTCGTAAAGCGTGCGGGGCGCGGCGTTCGATGCCATAAGTTTTCTGGTTCCTTATGTCCCTACCCTCTCCTTTAGGGGGAGGGTCGCATTGCGGAGCAATGCGGGGTGGGGTGAAATTCCACGATCTCGGGGGCGTCACCCCCTCCCGCGCGGCTTCGCCGCGCGACCTCCCCCCTCAAGGGGGAGGTGGGACGCATTGCTATTGAATTGAGGGTCTTCTACCCGTAACGCAAGCTCCATGGAAGAGAGTTGGCGACGCCGTCCGCATCCGAGGCCTTGGTGAGCCTGCCCTCTCCGGAGCTTCCTGCGCAGCTTGCGGCGGCGATCGAGGCGAGGCTCGAGGGCCGCTCCCAAAGCGCGCTGCGCGAAAGAGCGAATGAGCTGTCGCAGCGCTACCGGTCGCGCAAGCCAACGATCGAGACGATCCGCGACGAGACCGACGCACTGGCCTATGCTGCGACGCGCATGCCGGCGACCTACGCCGCCATCGTAACGGCGCTCGGACGGCTTGAAGAGGAGCGTCCCGATTTCGCGCCGAAGCGGATGCTCGACGTCGGCTGCGGACTTGGCGCTGGCGCCTGCGCGGCGGCGACCGTGTGGCCAAGCATCGCCGAGATCGCGCTCCTAGATCGCAGCGCCCTTCTTCTTAACCTCGCAACAGGCCTGATGAAGGACAGCGGCGTTCCCGCGCAGATCGACAAGATCGAACGCGACTTTGTCGCGCCGCGCGCGCTCGCGGAATCCCCGTTCGATCTTGTCGTCATCGGCTACGCGCTGACCGAGATCGCCGAATCCGATCTCCCTTCCGTCGTCGATCGGCTTTGGGCGCAAACCAGCGGCGCGCTCGTCATTATCGAGCCGGGAACGCCGCGCGACCATACCCGGCTCATGGTCGTCCGAGACCAATTAATCGCGCTTGGCGCAAACATTCTCGCGCCCTGCCCCCATCAGGCGCCCTGCCCTCTGCCGGCGAACGACTGGTGCCATTTCTCGGTCCGGCTGCCCCGGCGGCGAGCGCACCGGCTGGTCAAGGACGTCGCCGCGCCCTTCGAGGACGAGAAGTTCGCCTATCTCGCCGTCGGACGGTTCGGCGCGAGCCCGCCGTCGGCGCGCATTATCGCCCCGCCGCGCGCCAACAAGGCGGGAATTTCGCTCAAGCTGTGCGCCGGTAAAGCATTCCGCGAGACATTCATTCCCAAGCGTGACAAGGCGCGCTACGAGAAGATTCGGAGAAAGGACTGGGGCGATCCGCTGCGCGCCCCGGCGGAGGAAATTTGATGAAACAGCCACGTCCGAGGGTCGCGCCTTATCTGACCGTCAGCCCCGCCGCCGCAGCGATCGCCTTTTACACTGGCGCCTTCGACGCCAAGCAGCGCGCCCTCATGCCCTCCGTCGACGGGTTGCGCATCGCCCATTGCGAACTGCTGATCAATGGCGGGTCGGTGATGCTCGCCGACGTCTTTCCGGAATTCGGTCAGACCCGCGTGCCGATGCCCGGCGAACACGCGACGGTCTCAGTCAGTCTCGAATACGATAAGGCGCAGGAAGTCGACGACATCTGCGCGCGCGCCAGCAAACTCGGCGGCAAGATCGAAACGGCGCCGACGAATTCTTTCTGGGGAACGCGCTACGCCTCTTTGCGCGACCCGTTCGGCCACCGCTGGATACTTAACGCGCCGCTGGAGAGCTAATAAAAAGCCGCCCGGAACCATTCGGCTGCGGGCGGCTGTTCATCCAGTCTCTAGCGTTATTCGCCCGACGCCTTCGCCTTCGTCTCGACGCGCTCGGCGATACGCGCGGATTTGCCGCGGCGGTCGCGCAGATAATAGAGCTTGGCGCGACGGACCTTGCCGCGGCGCACGAGCTTAACTGAATCGATCAGCGGCCCATGGATCGGGAACACGCGTTCGACGCCTTCGCCGTAGGAAATCTTGCGGACGGTGAAGCTCTCATTGAGCCCCGAACCCTGGCGGGAAATGACGACGCCCTCGTAGGCCTGCACGCGGGTGCGTTCGCCTTCCTTCACCTTGACGTTGACGACGACCGTATCCCCGGGGCGAAATTCGGGGATTTTTTTGCCCTCGATGAGCTTGGCGGCGTGTTCAGCCTCGAGCTGCTCGATAATGTTCATAACCTAAACTCCTGCCGTTTCGTCTTAGCTACAAGGCCGACGAGCGTTTCGGGACGCTGTTCTAGTTGAAGCCCGGTCCATAGCGGAAAGGCGGCCGTTTGTCGAGCCGCCCGGCTGCGACAAGCGCCTGGCCTGGGCAAGCTCGCAAAAATACCAGGGCGCGCCAAAAGACTTTCTTATTCGCGGTGTTATATAGTCCCCGCTTGAGGGGCGGCGTGGGGGCGCCGGCGTTTCAAGTCATGGAGGAACGCGAAATGACCCAGCAGGAAGAGCTGCGTAGCGAAAGCGTGAAACCGAACGGCGCGGCGGCGGAAGCGGCTGCCGAAGGCCAGCGGCGGCTGGAAGATTTCACCGACGCGCGCGACAAGATATTTGACTGTCTGCAGGACGCCAACCGCTGCTGGATGGCGCGCATGCAGCAGGAGGCGAGCATGACGGCGGAACTTGCCTCGAAGCTGACGTCGTCGCGCTCCCTCTCCGAGACCGCCACGGTTCTGCAGGACTGGACGAGCAAACACATCGAAATGACCACTGAGGACACGCGCCGTCTGTTCTCCGACGCGCAGCAGATGTTCGATGCTGGCGCGCGCTTCTGGACGATCTCCGCGCAACCTCCGAGCCCGGAAGCCGCCGGACGGTTCATGTCCTAATGGCCGCGACGCGGAAGCCCTGGCGGCTTCCGCTCATTTCATGCCCTCGTCGTCGCGATCGAGCGTAAAGCCGACTTTCAGCACCACCTGATAATCGGCGACGACGCCCTTATTGATATTGCCGCGTATCTGCACGACCTCAAACCATCGCAAGTGCCGCAAAGTTTCGCCGGCGCGCTTGAGCGCCGCCGCGACGGCGTCCTCGACGCTATCCGGCGATGTTCCGACAAGTTCAACAACCTTATAGACATGGCTTTCCATATGAAGCTCCCTCGATTCAAACTTTTAATGCGTGGCCTGCAATAGGTAGGCCATTCCTGGCGACCGCGGAGCGTCAGCTCAATTTGTCGCCGAAAAGAAATTCCATCGCGCGATCGAGCCTGATGTGCGGCAATGGCAGGGGCTTCCGGTCGGCGCCGAGCGTGGCGACCGGCGGCCGGAATTTCAAAAAGCGGAACTCCGCCTCTTCCTCGGAAACGGCGAGCGCCTCGCCACGGAAAACGTCGCAGGGATCCGCCGGGAGTTCGCCAGGGAAAATGGCGCCTTCCGCCACGCCGTCGAAAACTTCATGGCCAATGTGTTCGCCAGCGGCTGGCGTGCCGACGATGGCGGAGAGCTGTTCGCCTTCGTGACGCACCATCGCTTCGCGCGTCGCGCGCACGGCGGCGAGCGCGATCACATCGATTGAGGCGCCCACTCCTTCCGCGCGCTCAATCGCTCGGGCCGTCAAATGGCGCAGGATCGCTTCGAGCCGATCATGGCTCGTGTGATGCAGATGATCCGCCTTTGTCGCCGCGAAGAGAATGCGGTCGATCTTGGGGCGAAAGATCGTGGAAAACAGACTGGCGCGGCCGGTGCGAAAAGCCGTCAGCACGCCGGTTAGCGCCGTTTCGAGATCGCGCACCGCCTCCGGGCCGGAATTGAGCGCCGCAAGCATATCGACGAGCACGATCTGCCGGTCGAGCCGAGCGAAATGATCCCGAAAGAAGGGGCGCACGACCTCCGACTTATAGGCTTCATATCGGCGCTCCATTTCGCGGCCAAGGCTGCGATAGGGAAGCTCCTCGCCGTCGGAGACGGGAAGCGGCGCGAAGGTCAGCGCTGGCGATCCTTCAAGATCGCCAGGCATCAGAAAGCGCCCGGGCGGCAGGCTTGAGAGCGCGAAGCGTTCTGAGCGCGCGAGGCGCAGATATTCGGTGAAGGCATGCGCGAGTTTCCGCGCGGTTTCTTCGTCGTAACGCGCTTTGACGTCCGCCTGCGCCGTCGCGCCCCGCCAGTCGCTTGCAATCATCGCGCGCGCCGCGACTCCCGCCGCCTCAAGCGTCTCGCGCGACCAATCAGCGTAGGATTTGCCGAGGAGCTGCAGGTCGAGAAGCCATTCGCCGGGATAGTCGACGATGTCGATGTCGAGTCGCGTTGGCCCCTGGCCGAAGCCTCTGCGCAGCGACCATGATTTCGAGCGATATTCGAGCGTCACCCGCAATTCGGAAATGCGGCGCGTCGATTGCGGCCAATGCCGGTCTGGCCCGGTGAGCGCCGCGAGATGATCTTCGTAAGCGAAGCGCGGCACGCTATAGTCTGGCTGCGGATCGAGATGCGCCGAAGCGACGCGCCCTTCGGCGAACGCGCGAAATACCGGAAGCTGAGTCTTGCTCCCCGCCCGCGCCGACAGCGCCCGCGTCAAATGATGCACAAGCGCGGTGATGAAGACCGTCTTTCCGGAGCGCGACAGGCCGGTGACGCCAAGCCGCAGGCGGCCGCCGGCGAGAAAATCGACGACGCTCTCGGCGGCGATGCGCGTTTCGAACAAAAGGTCGGAAAATTGCGACAAGGGCGCTCCCGTCAATCATCCTGCAACAGTCGGACGACGCCACATCTAATCCAAAGGTGAGGACATTGAACAGAGCGTGCATCCAAGCAGCCCTGGGGCGGGTTATGCTCGAGTGTCTTGCAAATGGGAGCGCCCATGTCCGCGCATGTTTTCAAATTTGACGAAGGCTGGGATATTCCGGACGCCGCCATTGAAGAGGTCTATGACGTGCTGGCGCGCGGCGAACTCCTGCCGCAGTGGTGGAAGGGCGTCTATCTCGAAGCAGAGCGGCTGACGCCTGGCGAAACGCCTCAAATCGGCGGAAAGCTGCGCGCCAAGGTGCGCGGTTTTCTGCCCTTCACTCTCAATTTCGTCGTCGAGGCGGTGGAACTGGAGAGGCCGCGCAAGGTGGCGGTCCGCACTTACGGCGATCTCGACGGCGCCTGGCGCGCGACGCTGACGCAACGCGGCGACGACGTGCATGTCGCTCTCCTATTCGAGGTCAGAATCGACCGTCCCGGCATGCGTTTTCTTGCGCCCCTCCTGCGGCCGCTTTTCGCCCTCAATCACTATTGGACGACCCCGCGCGGCGAGAGGGGGCTCAGGGAATATCTCCAAGCATGCCGCAGCAATCGCGATCACCGCTTCGACATCGGCACGTAATCGCGCTGCTTCTCGCCCGTGTATAGCTGGCGAGGACGGCCGATTCGCGAGCCCTGATCTTCGATCATCTCCTTCCACTGCGCGATCCAGCCGACCGTGCGCGCGACCGCGAACAACACGGTGAACATCGCGGTCGGGAAGTTCATCGCCTTGAGCGTGATGCCGGAATAGAAGTCGATGTTGGGATAGAGCTTCTTCTCGATGAAATAGTCGTCGGAGAGCGCGATGCGCTCGAGCTCCAGCGCGACGTCGAGCAGATCGTCCTTGACGCCGAGTTCATTCAAGACTTCGCGCGTCGTGCGCTGCATGATCTTCGCGCGCGGATCGTAGTTCTTATAGACGCGATGGCCGAAGCCCATCAGGCGGAACGGATCATTTTTGTCCTTGGCGCGCGCGATGAATTGAGGAATGCGTTCCGGCGTGCCGATTTCGGCGAGCATCTTTAAAACCGCTTCATTGGCGCCGCCATGCGCCGGCCCCCAGAGCGAGGCGATGCCCGCCGCGATGCAGGCGAAGGGATTGGCCCCTGACGAGCCGGACAGCCGAACGGTCGAGGTCGACGCGTTCTGCTCGTGGTCTGCGTGCAGGATGAAGATGCGGTCGAGCGCGCGCGACAATACAGGATTGACCTTATATTCCTCGCATGGAACGGCGAAGCACATGCGCAGAAAGTTCGACGTGTAGTCGAGATCGTTCTTCGGATAAACGAACGGCTGGCCGATCGAATATTTGTAGGCCATCGCCGCGAGCGTCGGGATTTTCGCGATCATGCGCGTCGACGCCACCATGCGCTGCGTCGGATCGGCGATATTCGTCGAGTCGTGATAGAAGGCCGAAAGCGCGCCGACTGACGCCACCATCACCGCCATCGGATGGGCGTCGCGGCGGAAACCCTGGAAGAAACGGGCCATCTGCTCATGCACCATGGTGTGGCGCGTGATGCGATAGTCGAAATTCGCTTTCTCGGCGGCCGAAGGCAATTCGCCATAGAGCAGCAGGTAACAGGTTTCCAGAAAGTCGCCGTGTTCGGCGAGCTGTTCGATTGGATAGCCGCGATAGAGCAGAATCCCCGCTTCGCCGTCGATGAAGGTGATCTTCGATTCGCATGACGCAGTCGACGTGAAGCCGGGATCGAAAGTGAACATTCCGGTTTCGGCGTAGAGATTGCGGATGTCCGCAACGGACGGGCCCAGCGTTCCGTCCTTTACCGGCAAGTCGACCGATGTGTCGCCGATCGTGAAGATACCGTTCTTCTCCGGCATGCCCGCTCCCCTCTCAAGCGCCCCCGCGCCCGCGACGAGCCGGTTCGCGGCGCGACGGCGCGAACGCTAGGCATGAATTGCGTCGCCTTCGCGATATCGTCGCTTCCTTCGCACGCCGATACGCATCCGGATCATTTGTGCGGCGCAAAAAGCTATATCAACCGCTAGGGCTGTCAAGCCACGCCACAGGTTTCAAGCGCCCGTCTGGGCGCCGTTTTGGTTCCTCAATGACGCAGAAATCGCCGCGGCGCCGGAAATTCGTCAGCTATTTTTGCGCAGCAGCGGACAAGTCACCCGGCGACAGCCTGATCGGAAATGCGCGCAAGACTTTCCTCGCGCCCCAATATTTCCAAAACGTCGAAAATGCCTGGCGACGTCGCGCGCCCGGTCAGCGCGGCGCGCAAGGGCTGCGCAACGTCGCCGAGTTTAACGCCAAGCGCCGTCGCGAGATCGCGCGCGGCGGCTTCGGTGGCTGCGGCCGTCCAGTTTGGCAGGGCCGCAAGCTTCTCGACGAGAGTCGCAAGCCGCGCGCGCGCCTCGGTCGAAAGCAGCTGCGCCGCCTTTGCGTCGAGCGACAGCGGACGATGCGCGAAGAGAAAGCCCGCGCCGTCGACAAGTTCGTTCAGCGTCTTCGCGCGCGCTTTTAGCCCCGGCAAGGCGGCGCGCAGCTGCGCGCGCTTTTTGTCGTCGAGCCCACGTATGATCGCCTCGCCGCCTTCGAGATAGGGCAGCGTCGCGATGAGCAAGTCGAACAGTTCGTCATCATTGCTGTCGCGCAAATAATGACCGTTCATATTTTCGAGCTTGGCGAAATCGAAGCGCGCTGGCGAGCGATGAACCTGCGCGAGATCGAAAGACTCGATCATCTCCTGCGTCGTGAAAAACTCCTTGTCGCCATGCGACCATCCCAGTCGCACGAGATAATTGCGCAGCGCCGCCGGCAGATAGCCCATGGCGCGATAGGCGTCGACGCCGAGAGCGCCATGACGCTTCGAAAGCTTCGCGCCGTCCTGCCCATGGATCAGCGGAATGTGCGCGAAGGCTGGAAGCGTCCAGCCCATCGCTTCATAGATATGCGTCTGTCGCGCCGCATTGGTCAGATGGTCGTCGCCGCGAATGATTTGCGTGACGCCCATATCGTGATCGTCGACGACGACGGCGAGCATATAGGTCGGCGCGCCGTCCGAGCGCAGCAGAATGAAGTCGTCGAGGTCCTTGTTCTGAAAGACGACGCGCCCCTGCACCGCGTCGTCGACGATCGTCTCGCCCTCCTGCGGCGCCTTGATGCGCACGACGTAAGGCGCGCCGGCGGGCGCCTCCGACGGATCACGATCGCGCCAGCGGCCGTCGTAGCGCCAGGGACGCTTTTCCGCCTTGGCTTTCTCGCGCATCTCCTCAAGCTCCTGCGCCGTGGCGTAGCAGCGATAGGCCATGCCCTTGGCGAGGAGCTCCTGCGCGACCTCGGCGTGGCGGGCGGCGCGAGCTGACTGGTAGACGATGTCGCCATCCCAATCGAGGCCAAGCCATCTCATGCCGTCGATGATGGCGTCGATCGCTTCTTTCGTGGAGCGCTCGCGGTCAGTGTCCTCAATGCGCAACATCATCCGGCCGCCGTGCTTCCTGGCGTAGAGCCAGTTGAAAAGCGCCGTGCGCGCGCCGCCGATATGGAGAAAGCCCGTCGGCGACGGAGCGAAGCGGGTGACGACCTGTGACATGAGCGCGGGCGATTCCTCGATTGGGTTGGCCCGTCTAACACGGCTGCGCGAGCCGAACATAGATCGCCTGTCTCGATCGCTTAACCAAAGCGTGAACATATCTCTTGCAGAACGCAGTAAGAACGTATATCGTTCTGTTCATGATTTGTTTAGGTTATCGAGCCAAAAGCTGCGGCTCTGCGAAAACCAAACATTGGCCTAGCGAGGCGGTGCGGCGATGTTGACCAAAAAGCAAAACGATCTATTGCGCTTCATCCATGAGCGCCTCAAGGAGTCGGGCGTCCCGCCGTCCTTCGACGAGATGAAGGACGCGCTCGACCTGCGTTCGAAGTCGGGCATTCACCGGCTCATTCTCGCGCTCGAGGAACGCGGCTTCATCCGCCGCCTGCCCAATCGCGCCCGCGCGCTTGAGGTTCTGCGTCTGCCCGAATCGGCGACGCCGAGGGGCGGCGGCGCGCGCAGCGGCAAGTTCTCTCCGTCTGTCATCGAGGGGAATCTCGGCCGCGTGCGTCCACTGAATGAGCGGTTCGACGACGAGAGCGATCAGCAGGTCGCCATCCCGGTGATGGGACGCATCGCCGCCGGCACGCCGATCTCGGCTATCCAGAACCGCAGCCACACCATCAATCTGCCGCCCGACCTTCTGATGAGCGGCGAGCACTTCGCGCTCGAAGTGCGCGGCGATTCGATGATCGAAGCCGGAATACTCGACGGCGACACGATCGTCATCAGAAAGCAGGATAACGCCGACACCGGCGATATCGTCGTGGCGCTGATCGACGATGAGGAGGCGACGCTGAAGCGTTTGCGCAAGCGCGGCGCCTCTATTGCGCTCGAAGCTGCGAATCCGGCTTATGAGACGCGGATCTTCGGCCCCGATCGCGTGCGCATTCAGGGCAAGCTCGTCAGCCTTCTGCGGAAATATTAGCTTGTCATTCCCGACGCGCGCTTCGCGCGCGATCGGGAATCCAGGTCCTCGCCAACGCCGTCATTGCGAGCAAAGCGACGCAATCCAGAGCCGTGAGACGGCCCTGGATTGGTTCGTCGGCTCCGCCTCCTCGCAATGACGGATTTAAGCCGTCTCTATTCAAGCGGCTCCATCGCGCGCGCGTCTTCCTCCTTGCGCTCTTCATCGCTCAACGGCACAAACGCCGGCTTGCGGCGCTCACGCGGCGCCGGCGACCAGGGCCGATCCTCGTCGATGGCGCGCGCAGCGGTCCATTCGACGCCATCGCCTTTGAAACGTAGCGCCACCGCGCCTGTCTCAGTGAGCTTCCGCCGATCGATCACGATCGGCGCTGCGCAGCCTGCCGGCGCATAAAGCGGCGTGACGACGATCGCGGCGCGCGCGCAATCTTCAAGGAAGGCGCCGCGTTCAGCGATGAGCGCGACAAAGCGGCCGTTGACCGCTTTCGCGACGCATCCAATATTATCGCAGGAAACGCCGCTCTTAGCGTCGGAAGAGAGACGCGCGTCGCCGTCCGCGCGCAGCCATTGTTCGGCGGCGAAAGCGCCCGGCCTCTGCCCCATGACGGCGAGCTGTCCGGACGACAGACGCACAGCCGCCGAATCCCCTGTCGCCGGCACGGCAAGATCGAAGGGCGCGCCGCCGGTCGCGCCCATCAATCCGATGAAAGCGAGAGGGATGGCGAGCGCGCGCCATGCCCATGTCCGCCACAGCACGAGCGACAACACCGCGAGCGTAAGAAAAAGAATCGCCCATGGCGCGAAGGCTTTCACGGGCAGGCTCGCGCCCGGCGCGCTGGCGATGAGCCCCGCGAGATAAGTCACGAGATCGATGCCCATCTTGAGATAGCGCCAAATGAATCCGTCGAGACCCAAAGGATAAAGCGCGGCGCCGACGAGCGCGCAGGGAACGGCGAAGAATTCGATGATGGCGAGCGTCAGCGGATTGCCGATCAGCACATAGGGGCTCAGCTCGTGAAAATCATTCGCCATGAATGACGCGGTCGCCGAGGTCGCGCAGAGCGTCGCGAAGATCGCCGCGCCCGGCCCGTGCATCAAGCGCTCGACGGCGCTTTCGCGAAGCGCGCCCCACCGTCCTTGCGGCGCGCGATCGTCGATGCGGCGCTTCGAAAGATATTCGCCGCGCCACTCATAGACCGCGATCAATGCCGCGACCGCTGCGAAAGAGAGCTGAAAGCTTGCGCCAAGCAACGCCTCTGGCTCGAAGGCGATGATGACGAGCGCCGCAAGGGCCAAATTGCGCATCGACAGCGACGGCCGATCGAAGAGAACAGCCGCGAGCATAATCAGAGTCATCACGAGCGCGCGTTCTGTGCCGACGCGCGAGCCCGTGCCGACATCGTAAAGAATGGCGCCGATGATGGCGAGCGCCGCCGCCCATTTCTTGATCGGATAGTTGAGCGCGAGAGTCTGCGACATCGCCAATAGGCGGCGAAAGCCGACGAAAAAGATGCCGGCGACGAGCGTCATCTGAACGCCGGAAATCGTGATGATGTGAAATATGCCGGCGCGACGGATGAGATTCTTGGCGTCTTCCGACAAGAGATCGCGCTTGCCCGTCACCATCGCCGCTGCGATCGTGCCGGCGTCGCCTTCGATGATTCGATAGACCCTCATCGCCAGAGCATTGCGCATGCGATCGACGCTGGCGAAAAAACGCAGCGACAATGGCGCCTGTTCGGGCGGCGACATCGTCTCTATTCGCCCAAGGGCGTTTCCGACGCCGCCGATGCGCGCAAAAAAAGCGTCGCGCGCGAAGTCATAGCCGCCCGGAAGCGCCGCCCGCGCCGGCGGCATCAACCGCGCCTTGAAGGCGATGAAATCGCCAGCGGAGAAATTCGGATCTCCGCGCGTCGTCAGCCGCACGCGAGCCGGCATCACGTCATCCGGAAAGCCTTCGGCGCTCGCGACGCGCAGAATGAAACGCGCGCCGGCGCGGCGCAGATCGACCTCCTCGACGAATCCCGTCAGCTCGCCGATCCCGATCCGCGGAACGATCGGCGCGGCGACGCGCGCCGTTCGCAACGCGCCCGAAGTAAAACCACCGGCGATGAAAGCGAGCGTCAGAAAAAGCGCATGAGCGCGCGCATGACTGCGCGTGAGCAAAGCGAGGATCACAAAGGCGGCGAGCGCGCCTAGACAAAGCGCAAGCGAGGGCTCGCGCTCGGCTGAAAAATAGAGCGCCACGCCGCCGCCCGCGGCGACGACCAGCCAGAGAAACGGACGCCGCAGCGCGCGTTCCTGCTCCAGCGAGGCGCGCAGGGCTTCAGCCAATCGCGCAGCACGAAGTGAAAAGATGCGCGATGAAAGACCGCGGCCGCCCTCGTCTCTCTCGGCCGTGCGCGAAATGTCGTTCAAGTAATGCCCGGCCCCGCTCAAATGCGGAAAAGAGCTTAGCGCCGATCACGGCTGCTGTCTTGCGTCCCTGGGCCGCCTCTCGCCGTTCGACGGTTGCGTATGGCGCGACAAGAAACTACGGAAGGGGATCATATGTTGATCGCCGCAACCGGTTTGGCGCCCATGAAGAGCGATCCATCGTCAGGCTTAGCCTTACTTCGCGGACTTACGCGAAAATGCCCGAACTGCGGCGGCGGCAAGCTGTTCGCGAGCTACCTCCAGCCGCGCGATTCTTGCGAGCATTGCCAGGAAAGCTTTGCGGGCCTCAATGCGGACGATGGCCCGGCATGGCTGACGGTCGGCGCCGTGACGATTATCGCCGTGTCGCTTCTCTTCATATTGGAGAGCAGCGGAGGTTACTCTTACACCGTCGAAATGGCGATCGTTCTGCCGACAACGATCGCGCTCGCCTTGCTCTTGCTCCCGCTTGCGAAGGGATTCTTCATCGCGGCGCTATGGCTGCTGTCGAGGAAGCCGAATCTATAGTTTCGGGCGTCTTTCAACTCGGCTCTCACGCCGCCGGCGCCTCGAACACAACAAGATAAGTGTCCGGCCCGTAATGCAGCGTGTTGCGCGCGAAATAGGGCGGCCCCGGCATGTCGAAGTGCACATAGCCATGGCTGACGTCGCTCCGCAGCAGATCGAGGCGGCTCGCCACGTCGAGTCGCAACCGGTCGCCGGGCTGAAGCCGCGTGGGCGCCGGCGTAAGGCTGAAGGAGAGCGTCACCGGCTTGCCGGGCTCCAGGGGCTCGCGCACGGACGTATCGTGTACGATCTCACAGGCTGTATCGCGCGCCGGGTCGCGCCGTCGCCGCGCCGGACTCATGGCCCCGAGCGAGAGAAGGCTATAGGCGCCGTCCTTGGCCACGCGCCCGAGCCGCGCCACGAGATGGGAATCGATCTCATTGGAGCTAAAGACGAGATTGAGCGATACCGGGCCAGCGAGCGTCATGGACCGCTCTGCAGTCATTTCGAATGTAAGCGTCTGGTTCGCCACTTCATCGAATCCGCCGAGCACCGGCAGGCCCAAGGGAACGGCGGCCCAGCGAGCCTCGCCCTCCCCCGGCGTCTCCGCCAATTTGTGGCGCGCGTCATCCGCGCCGCCCGAGGCGAGATAGAAGCGCCGCTCCGCCGATCCCTGCGCCGGAAAGTCGGCGGCGCCTACGTATCGCTCCTCGCCTTCAAGCCAGTAGCGGACGGCGGGTTGACCGGCATAGCCATTGTCCACGCCGTACAGAACATGATCGAAGAAGGCGAGCGCTTCCAGTTGCCAAGCATAGACCGGAAGCTCGTAGCGCGGCGGGGCGAGGATCATCCATTTGCGGCCCGTAGGAGTCGCGGCGTTCTGGAACAGATCGTAGGTCCCGAACTGATGCAGGTTGAAATAGCCGAGATTCTGCACCACGACGAAAGGGATTTCGATCTTGCCCAGATCTCCCGAAGGACCGGACTGGAGCACGCAAGTCTCACGCGATTTCCCGTCGAGCATCCAGTTGGCGTACCATTCGCGCACCGGCTTGACCGGCGTCTTGGACATGAAGGCGCGGTAGATGGCGTCCACCCGCTTCATCATGAAAGGCTGCCATAGGCGCTTGAGCGGCGAGTTGACGATATGGCTGAGGAGCGCCCGGACCACCGGCGGCACGCGCAGGGCGTACATTGCGGGCGTGAAGTTGGCGCCCATCCAGAGATTGCAGAAATAAAGATTGAAGACGCCGCTAAATTGCACGAGGTGCCGGAAATAATCCGTGCAGATTTCGTTGCAGAAGAAGGCCTTCAGGGCCGGCGGGCGGCGCACGGCGACGAGGGGCTGCGTCATGCCGTAGTAAGAAGTGCCGAACAGCGCCACACGGCCATCGCACCAGGGCTGGGCGGCGGCCCAGGCGATGGCCTGTTCGTGATCGTCGACGTCCTCAGGAGAAAGGAAGACATTTTGCGTCCCGCCCGAGCGGCCCATGCCCCGCCGCTCCACCACCACCTGGGCATAGCCACGACCAGTGAAGACTGGCGGCGAACCGATCTCATTGCTGCCCGTGGGCGCGCCGGCGGTGTGCAGCTCACGCGTATAGGCGGCGAATTGAACGATCGCCGGATAACGGCCCGGCGCCTGCGGCGTATAAACATCAGCCGACAGGGTGACGCCGCCAGCCACGTCGATGCGCTGGTCGGCGAGAAGGCGACAGCCAAGCCCTTCGGCCGCGGCGCGCGTCGGCCGCCAGCCCGCCAGTTGTTCATGCGTCAGCTCCGGCGCCTTAATGGGAATGAGATTGTCGAGCCACGCGGCCATGTTCACTCCTTTTGCGTATCGCCGGTCTCGTCGCCGACGCGCCGACGACCGAACAGACGAAACATTTCGCGCAGAACCATTGCGTTGAGCGCATGCCCTTGTTCCGGACCGAGGGCGACGCCCATGACAGCCAGTCCTGTGCCGAGCGCATGCAGCAAGGCCACTTGCTCTGGCGTCGGGTCGAAGCCCGCGCCAGCCAGCATGGCGGCGGCGCGCCCGCGCATGGCCGCGACTAGCTTGCCGTAGAGATCGCGGAAAGCGGGGTTGTCGTCCGCCGCCAGCACGAGGGACACGAGGACGCGGGCGTTCTCGCTATTGGCAAGAGCGGCGGCGAGGCTGGCGATCCGCGCGTCAAGCGTCTCCGACGCCGCCATGGCGCCGCCGAGATTGGCCTCTTGCCCTTTTACCGCCTCTTCGAGCACGGCGCGCAAAAGGTCCGCGCGGGTCGGGAAATAATAGGTGAGATGGCTCTGCGAGACCCCCGCGGCCTTGGCGACGCGCGGCTGCGTGAGACCGCCGAGGCCCCTCGCCCTCAGAATATCGGCCGCAGCCCTCAATAGCCGCTCGCGCACGTCTGTCTGATTCATCGCCGAGCCTTGGTTGGTTTACCAACTAAACCACAGTCGGACTTGCGCGGCAAGAGACGCGCCGTTGGCGTGATCATCGAAGCGCCGAATAACGACACAAAAAGCCCCGCAGTCTGTGTCTGCGGGGCTTAATTCTATCGCGATTGGGATCGGATTATGCGGGAATTGGTTGCGGGGGCCAGATTTGAACTGACGACCTTCAGGTTATGAGCCTGACGAGCTACCGGGCTGC